>Ga0075114_10000002_pt1 | contig 292744 bp, 219 predicted proteins | sample AntAceMetag02UKM_FD_69784 | JGI IMG/M metagenome (GOLD analysis project Ga0075114, IMG submission 69784) | Saline lake microbial communities from Ace Lake, Antarctica - Antarctic Ace Lake Metagenome 02UKM | ecosystem: Environmental > Aquatic > Non-marine Saline and Alkaline > Saline | place... | reverse complement strand
CATCGAGGCCCATCTGGCCGTCAGTTGCCTCTACCACAACTCCAAACAATGGCCAACCTACTGGCCCAACGCCACAACGCCCTAAAATCTGCGCAGACACGGCTCTTCCTACTTGACATTATTTTCGTGCACCCGGCCGATCCCATCGCGTATACTCCATGGATGATAAAATACAAGCACGCGCTAGCTTTGAATCCATATTTCGGGGACGCGACCGCCACCATGGGGATCTTCCCGCCGACCGGCCTCGAGTACATCGCCGCCAGTATGAAGCCCCTGGTGGGCAAATTGACGCTGCTCGACCTGAGACACGAGAAGGCCTATCAGGACCCCGTGGCCCTCAGCGAATTCATCAATGCCGAGATCGACCTGCTCTGTGTCAGTATCCGCTGGCAGACGAAATTCGAGGATATCTGCGATCTGATCTCGCAACTGCCGGCCGACGTTACCACCGTCGTCGGGGGCTACAAGGCGACCGAGGAGGTCGAATACCTGTTCGAGCGATGCCCGAACATCGACCTGATCGTGCGGGGCGAGGGCGAGGACGTCATCAAGGAGATCCTCCAGGAAGTTCCCTACGCCGATATCCGAGGACTCTCTTACCGAGCCAACGGCAAGATCGTCCACAACGAGAACCACGAGTTGCCCGCCGTGGCGGACATCCCCTATCCCGACCGGTCCCTGCGCAAGTGCGACTACACGGTCATTCAGCACGGCATTCGGCTTACGCGTCACACGTTCGACACCGTGCTGACCACGCGAGGCTGCCCGTTCAAATGCAAATTCTGCACCTTCAGCCTCAATCCGCTCGGGCAAAAACGCAGCTACACCGAGCGCCCCGTCGAGTCGGTGATCGAGGAACTCAAGACCGTTACCGCCGATATCGTACTCTTCAGCGACGACAACTTTTTCACGAACATCAAGCGGGCCGAGCGGCTCTGCGATCTGATCATCGAGAACGGGATCAAGAAGACGTTCATCGTCCAGGCCCGGATTGATGTCGCCCGACACCCCAAGATCCTCGCCAAGGCCGAGCAAGCGGGCTTCCGACTCTTCCTGCTGGGGATCGAGTCGCCGCACGACCGCATCCTCGAACAACTCCAAAAAGGCATCACGCAGAAGCAGATCCGCGAGGCCCTGGCCGTACTGACACAATACAAGTTTTTCCTGCACGGCTACTTCATCTACGGCAACATCGGCGAGACCGAAGAGGAGATGCGCTACATTCCGAAGTTCGCCCAGGAGATCAAGCTGGACACCATCAGCTTCCAGAAACTGCGGGTCGAGAAGTTCTCGCCCCTGAAAGAAGTGGTCGAGTCCACGCCGGGATACTACTTCAATCGTATCGGTGGCCCTGTCTACTCGGATCGCTTCGGCCGCGATGAACTCAAGCGCATCCGCAACTACATCCGATCGACGTTCTACAATCTCTCTCAACTGTTGCATATCGCCCGGAAGGCCCAACGGATCGGCCTGGCCAACAGCCGCGACCTCTTGGGGGTGCTGCCCTATCTGCCTCTGCTGCTGTTCCGCCTGGCCACGCGAAGAAAAAAGAAGAGGAGACGGCCAGTCGCCGTCGCACCCTGCACGGCCCGCGCTGTTGCGTCACCAGGCCCCGCGCAGGATGCGAAAGAGCAGCCGGAGAGTGACGGCCAGGCCGGTCGAACCATCCAGGCGTTCAGCCCACCTCAGCAAGGGTCCAAGCGTCCATCGAGTCCTCAACAGACGCCCGCCGCTGACGAATCTCTCCAGTAAACCGGTGAACGAGCAAGTAGAGCTATTGTTGAGAATCCTGTGTGACACCCTGCCCGATCGCGCAGATACGGCTTATCTGTTCGCTCAAACCGCGCCCAACCAGAACTCGGTTTTCGCGACTGCTCACGAGTTGCTCGAACGCGAAGTGGGCGGGAGCGTGTTGATCTCCGATTGCGATCCCAAGTGCGGCTATATCGGCGCCGCGGCCTACCGCCAGGCCATGGTCGAGTTCGGAATCCCCGAGGAAGCCATCGAAGAGGTCCCGATGGAGCCGACGGAAATCCTCCACACGCTGATCGAGTCCCAAACTCTGGTTCAGTTCGCCCGCGCGCGCCGATACCAGAGCCTCATCATCGTCTCGGCCCCCTTCCACCAGGAGCGGGCATTCATGACCGCCGTGACGGCGGCTTTGTGGGACTATCCCGAGTTGAAGCTCTATAGCCGACCGGGCCGGGCCCAGCGATGGGACGAGGTCGTGACCCACTCCCAGGGAATCCTCCAGGGCACACGGGCCGAGTTGATCGCCGCCGAACAGGAGCGCATTGAGACATACATCGCTAAAGGCGATCTCGCTTCACGAAAAGCTGTTCTGGCGTATCTCCGCGGCCGAGACAATGCACAATAGCGGCCTCCGGGCTACTTCTGTGACGTCACGTTGGCAATTCCCATCCAATAGGTCAGACCGCGACTACAGGCGAATCTGGCGTATGGCCCCGTTTGGATAAGCATCCGGAGGAAAACGATGGAAACACACAGGAGGCCCAAGCACAGCCTGGAGATCGCTGAACAACGCCATCGCCAAGCTGCGCTTGCGGCAGCCACCCGTGATAATTAGCTCATCAGCTTGCGCAGCAGCGCTCGCTGGAAGTGCAGGCGGTTCTCGGCCTGGTCGAAGATGATCGAGTTCGGCGACTCGGTGACGTCGTCACTGATCTCGAAGCCTCGGTAGGCCGGCAGGCAATGCATGATCTTGGCGTGACCAGGCGCCGCCGACACCAAATCGGCGTTGACCTCGAAGCCGGCAAACTCGCGACGTCGCTTCTCTTTCTCGTCCTCCTGGCCCATGCTGACCCAGGTGTCGGTATAGATCACGTCGGCGTCCGCCACGGCGGCCTTCGGGTCATGGCTCTGCGAAACGCAATCGGCCGCGATGCCGTTGACGTCCTGGATCGACTCAGCGTCCAGTTCGTAGCCGGCCGGCGAGGCGACGACCAGCGTCATCCCCAGTTTGGCGGCCGCAAAGGCCAGCGAGCGGGCGACGTTGTTGCCGTCCCCGACGTACGCCACTTTGATGCCTTCGAGTCGCCCGAAGTGCTCGACGATGGTCAGCACATCCGCCATCGCCTGGCACGGATGCGACCAGTCGGTCAGTGCGTTGATCACGGGGATATCCGCATACTTCGCCAGTTCCGTGACGGTGCTGTGCTCGAACGTCCGCGCCATGATGCCATCCACATACCGGCTCAATACACGGGCGATGTCCTTGATCGGCTCGCGCTTGCCGATACCGCCAATATCCTCAGGCTTGACATAGATCGGGCTGCCACCCAAATCGGTCATCGCCACCTGGAAACTGATGCGGGTTCGCAAGCTAGGCTTCTCGAACAGCATGGCGAGATTCTTGCCGGCCAGGCACAGGTCGCGTTGGCCCGATTTGTACAGGGCCTTGAGGGAACGGCTCTCTTCGAGGAGGCTCTTCAGTTCGTCAGACGAAAAATCGCTTATGGCAAGGAAGTCTTCCATGTTCAACTCCCGGATAGGACGCTATCAAAGATATCGATCGCCTGATCGATCAGTTCGGTCGTGGCGATCATCGGCGGCATGAAACGAATCACGGTATCGTGCGTGCAGTTGATCCTCAGCCCCTTCTCCAGACACTGGCTGACGATCTCGCCGCCGGGCCGGGTCAATTGGATGCCGATCATCAGTCCGATACCACGGACGTGGTCGATGATCGAGTGCTTGTCCTTCAGGGCCCGCAGCTTGTCCTGCGTGTACTGTCCCACCTCGACCGCCTGCTGAAGAAGGTTGTCTTCCTCGATCGCCTCAATGGTCGCCACGCCGGCCGCACAGGCCAGGTTGTTGCCGCCGAAGGTCGAAGCATGCTTACCCGGCACAAGCGAAGCAGCCACCTCTTCGGTCGCCATCATGGCGCCGATCGCGACGCCTCCGCCCAGGGCCTTGGCCATCGTGATGATGTCGGGTTCGACATCGTAATGCTGATATCCGAACCACTTGCCTGTCCGCCCGATACCCGTCTGCACCTCATCGAGGATCATCAGCGCCCCACTCTGATCGCACAACTGGCGAATCGCCTGTAGAAACTCGGCTGTCGCGACGTTGATCCCGCCCTCGCCCTGGATGGGCTCGACCATGACCGCTGCAACCTCATCGGTAAAGGCCGACTCCAGCGCCGCGACGTCGTTGAACGGGATGTAGCTGAAGCCAGGCAATAGGGGCAAAAAGCCCTCGTGGTACTTGGGCTGAGCGGTCGCGGTCACGGTAGCAAACGTTCGACCGTGGAAGCTGCCTTCAGCCGTGATGAATTTGTACTTCTCCTTGGCGGTGTGCAGCCGCGCCAGTTTCAGGGCCCCTTCATTGGCCTCGGCGCCGCTGTTGCAGAAGAAGACCTTGCCGCCAAAGGCCCGCTCGCTGAGCAATTGAGCCAGTCGGCCCTGCGGCTCGGAGTAGAACGTGTTGTCGATGTGGATCAACTCGCCCACCTGCTGGCGAACAGCTTCGACCACCTTGGGGTGACAGTGCCCAATGCCACTGACGGCCCAGCCCGGGAACATGTCGAGGATCTTGTTGCCATCGGCATCCCAGAGCCAGCAGCCTTCCCCCTTGACCATGACCCGGGGCAGTCGACCGTAGTTGGCGATAACGTACTTGTCAAAGACTCCAATCGTCTCTTGTGTCGTCATGATAATACTCTCGCAATTCTTCGATTCAGTTGTTGTCGTATCATTCCCTGCTTAGAAGGCGCCGTCGAGACTAGCCCCGCGACGCCCGTCACCTACCCCGGACGATCTGGGTGCCGATGCCCTTGTCGGTGTAGATCTCCAGGAGCAGAGAATGGGCCATCCGTCCGTCGATGATATGGGCCTTGCGAACATCCGCGTCGAGGGCGGTCAGACACGCCTCGACCTTGGGGAACATCGCATCGGTGATCACGCCGACCTCGATCATCTCCTTGATCTGCGCCTCGTCGAGACTGCTGATCCAGCTCTCCGGATCGTTGATGTCCCGCCGGATGCCATGCGTGTCACTGACCATGACCAGCTTCTCGGCCACCACCGCCTCGGCCACCTTGCCCGCGGCGCTGTCAGCGTTAACATTGAGCTTGCCCCCGGCCTTGTCCAGCGCGACCGAGGCGATCACCGGAATGGTGCCGTCGGTACACAACGTCGTGAGCAGCTTGCCGTTGACATCGATGACCTTGCCAACCAGCCCGAGGTCCAGCTTGCGTCCGTCTTCGCCCTCCAGACGCAGGGTCTCGGCCAGCAGGACGCAACTGCTCATCGAGTGCAGCCCCATCACATTGCAGCCCAATTCTTCGAGCGTCCGGCAGATCGGCGTATTGACTTTCTGGACCAGCGTGTGCTCGGCGATATTCAGCGTCCGCTTGTCGGTATACCGACGTCCCTGCACCCAGACCGGCTCCAGACCCGCCTCGCCCATCGCGCGGGTGATGGCCTTGCCGCCCCCGTGGACGATGATCGGCCGCATCCCAACGGTCGCCATGAACGCCACGTCGGTCAGCAGGTTCCGCTGGGCCGCCGGGTCGTCCAGGACGCTACCGCCCAGCTTGACCACGACGATCCGCCCGCGAAAACCACGGATGTACTCCATCGCCTCAATGAGGGCCCCGGCCTTTGCAATCGCCTTTTCCACTGAACTGCTCCTTGGATTCTCACAGAAACAAACCGTTGAATGTATGACGCGGGCCATGACAAGTCAAGAGCGATTGCGGACGAATGCAAAATCCAGCAAAAATACTGGTCCTCGGCGACATCCGTCTCCTTGGCGACAGCGGAATTGCTTTCTGGTCGGTTCGGTGTTACCATGAGCCACCTCTATCGTCCTTGAAAGAACCCTGAAACGGAAGAATACGGGATTTCCCTGAATATGGCGTTTGTATCACTGCAAGAGATCAGCATCGCTTTTGGCGGCCCCCCGCTGCTGGATCGCGTCAATCTCCATATCGAGAAACAGCAGCGGGTCTGCCTGATGGGCCGCAACGGGACGGGCAAATCCACGTTGATGAAGATCATCGCCGGACAGGTCGCGCCGGACAACGGAAACGTCCAGGCCGAATCCGGCCTGAAGATCGCGTACTTCTCCCAGACGATCCCGCCCGACTTGGACGGATCGGTCTTCGAGATCATCGCCGGGGGCCTGGGCCAACGGGGGGAACTACTGCTCCGCTATCACCGCGAAGAGGCACGCCTAGCCCAGCATCCCGATCCGGACCACAGCCGCCTGCATCGCTTACACGAGCAACTGGACACGCATCGCGCCTGGTCGGTCCTGGAAGAGATCGCGTCGATCACGTCGCGCATGTCGCTGAACGCCGACTGGGACTACCGAACGCTCTCCGGGGGCCAGCAACGGCGCGTGCTGCTGGCCGCGGCCCTGGTCTCCGAGCCGGACCTTTTGCTGTTGGACGAGCCGACCAACCATCTGGACATCGAGTCGATCGCCTGGCTGGAGACGTATCTGCTCGGCCTGGGCAAGACCATGCTCTTCGTCACGCACGACCGCATGCTGCTGAAGAAACTGGCCACGCGGATCATCGAGATCGACCGGGGACAACTGTTCGACTGGGCGTGCGACTACGAGACCTTCCTGGAGCGGAAGCAGGCGGTGCTGGAGACGGAGGAGAAGGAGTGGAAAGGCTTCGACAAGAAGCTGGCCCAGGAGGAGATCTGGATCAGGCAAGGCATCAAGGCCCGACGCCGGCGCAATGAGGGCCGCGTGCGCGTACTGATGAAGATGCGATCCGAGCGCAAGAGGCGGCGTGAGCGACTGGGGACCGCCACCCTGAAACTGGCCGAGGCCCAGGGATCGGGAACGCTGGTGCTGGAGGCCAAGGGGCTCACCTACAGCTACGATGAGAAGCCACTCGTGAAAGATTTCGACGCCCTGATCACCCGGGGGGACAAGATCGGCATCATCGGACCCAACGGGTGCGGCAAGACCACACTGGTCCGTCTCCTGCTGGGCGACCTGAAGCCCCAGGCCGGTGCCGTACGTCAGGGAACGCAACTGGCGATTACCTACTTCGATCAACTGCGCCGTCAACTCGACGAGAACAAGACGGTCTGGGAGAACGTGTTGCCCAATGGCGACACTGTCACCATCAATGGCAAGAGCAAGCACATCATCGCCTATCTCCAGGATTTCCTCTTCACGCCCGAGCGGGCCAAGACGCGCGTCAACTGCCTCTCCGGCGGAGAGCGCAACCGACTGCTGCTGGCCCAGCTTTTCACCAAGCCCGCGAATCTCCTGGTACTGGATGAACCGACCAACGACCTGGACAGCGAGACGCTCGAACTGCTCGAAGAGTTGCTGATCAACTTCAAGGGAACGGTGCTCTTGATCTGCCACGACCGGGCCTTTCTGGACAATGTGGCCACCAGCACCCTGGTCTTCTCAGACGATGGAACCGTCAACGAGTACGTCGGGGGCTACAACGATTGGCTCGAGCAACAGAACCAGGCGCCGCCCGAGCCGGACAAACCCAAGACCGACAAGAAGAAGCTCTACAAGGAAGCACGCAAAGCCAGCCAGAAACGGAGGCTCTCCTTCAAGGAGGCCAAGGAACTGGAATCGCTGCCGGCCCTGATCGAGTCGCTGGAGACCGAACTGGAGACCCTCCACAACCAGCTTGCCGACCCGGAATTCTACCGCAACCAGGACCAGGTCGTACCGGCCAAGAAGCGATTGGCTGAGCTCGAAAGCCAGCACACCCAAGCCTACGAACGCTGGGAGCACCTCGAAGCCATCGCCTCGGGCACCTAACAGTCGGCCACCGTCCAGCGAGATCGTCTGCGGAAGAGCCAATATGCCCCGAAGATTTGCGTTGACGAACGCAAGAATGCATGCGCACCATTCTGTAATCGTAGTTGTTCCTATTTACAAGGGATTGCGATGGCGGTTTCAAAGGCCGAGATCGAGCGGCGGATGCAGCGTTTCACCGAGATCTGTCGGCAGAACGGCATGAAGGTCACTCACCAGCGGACGGAAGTCTTCCGCGAACTGGCGGGGGCCGATGACCACCCGGACGCCGAAACGCTCTACCAGAGCGTCCGAAAGCGGGTGCCCGCGATTTCGCGCGATACCGTTTATCGCACCCTGTCGACCCTGGAGGAACAAGGCCTGATCCGCAAGGCCGAGATCCTTTCCAGCCGGGGACGTTACGATGCCAACATGGATCGGCACCACCATTTCGTCTGTACCGAGTGCGGGCGGGTCCATGACTTTTACAGCGAGAAGCTGGACGATCTTCCCATCCCGAAATCCGTAGCAACACTGGGCCATGTCGAATCGTCCCATGTGCAACTGCGCGGGATGTGCTCGGCCTGCGCGAAAAACAGACGTTAGACAAGAACTCGTAAAGGACATGAGGGTGGTTTTACGGCCACACATAGGATTACATACGATTTAGGACATATTCAGATAAAGGAGAAGAGCCATGGCAAAAGACAAGAAGAGACTGACGACGGCCTCCGGCATGCCCGTCGACGACGACCAGAACACGATAACCGCCGGTCCGCGCGGCCCGGCCCTGATGCAGGACGTGCACCTGCTGGAGAAGCTGGCCCACTTCAACCGCGAGCGCATCCCCGAACGCGTGGTGCATGCCAAGGGCGCTGGCGCCTACGGCACCTTTGAATGTACCGCTGACATGAGCCAGTACACGCGTGCCAAGTTCCTCTCGGAGGCAGGCAAGAAGACCGAGGTCTTCGCGCGGTTCTCGACCGTTGGCGGCGAGAAGGGCTCCGCCGACTCGGCCCGCGACCCGCGCGGCTTCGCCGTGAAGTTCTACACCGAAGAGGGCAACTACGACATGACGGGCAACAACACGCCCGTCTTCTTCATTCGCGACCCGCTGAAGTTCCCCGACTTCATCCACACGCAGAAACGCCAGCCGGCCACCAACGCCCCGGACCCTGATATGTTCTGGGACTTCCTCTCGTTAACACCCGAGTCGATCCACCAGGTGACCGTCCTGTTCTCCGATCGGGGCACGCCCAAGAGCTATCGCCACATGAACGGCTACAGCAGCCACACGTTCAAATGGTACAACGCCAAGGGCGATTACTGCTGGGTGCAATACCACTTCAAAACCGAACAGGGCAACAAGACGCTCACACGTCAGGAAGCCGCCCAACTCGCCAGCGAGAATCCCGACCACGCCACGTGCGATCTGCGTGACGCCATCGACAAGGGCGACTGTCCTTCGTGGAAGGTGTGCGTGCAGATCATGCCGGCCGAGGACGCCTTGACCTATCGCTGGAACATCAACGACATCACGAAGGTCTGGCCACACGCGGACTATCCGCTCATCGAGATCGGCCGCATGACGCTCAATCGCAATCCAGACAACTACTTCGCCGAGGTTGAGCAGTCGGCATTCTCGCCGGGCAATTTCGTGCCGGGGATCGCGACCTCGCCCGACAAGATGCTTCAGGCCCGTATCATATCGTATCACGACGCTCACCTCCATCGGCTGGGCACCAACTACCAACTCCTGCCCGTCAACGCGCCCAAGGCCTGCAAGGCCCACACCTACCAGCGCGACGGCGCCATGCGGCTTGACGACAACGGCAAAGGCGGCCCCAACTACTGGCCCAACTCCATGGGCGGTCCGGGACCTGACGCAAGTGTAGCCGAACCCCCGATTGAGTTGGACGGCGTCGCGGCCCGGCACCCCCAGGAACTGACCGACGACGATTTCTTCCAGGCGGGCGAGCTTTATCGCCGCGTCATGACCGACACCGACCGTGAGCATCTGGTGGGCAACATCGTCGCCCATCTCGGCGGCGCCATGAAACGCATTCAGCTCCGCCAGGCAGCGATCTTCTTCAAAGCCGACCCCGATTACGGCACCCAGGTCGCCAAGGGTCTGGGCCTGGACACAAAAGAGGTGAAGGAGCTCGCCGCCATGTCACAAGACGACCGCGTCAAAGCCACCTCCGCCTAACGATGCCTTTAGAGGTCGCCGGATCATGAACTCGGCCCGGGTCATTGAAGAGAATGGCCCGGGCCGGTCTGTGTATCGCTCGTTTGAGTCCGGTCTCCTGCGCTCGCTACTGCCCTGTCTCAGACTGCGATCGGCTTGCTTCGGCGGTTCCGCCAAAGGCACCCATATTGATTCGGCCGCCGTTGGGCAGCGATTCGCATTTCGGGTCTGCGTTGGGGCTGCCCGCGTCAATACAAGGGCTACTCAGGCTGTCCTGCACCCAGGCCGCCTCGACCGAGTCCCATCTCCCGTATTGAGACGCCAGATGATAGTCGCCAGGCAAACAGGTCGCACTGGGATTATTGGGGAAAACCGCTATCGTGGGATTGGAGGCCAGGACCCAACTGCCCTGCTCAGTGAAATAGGGATCCATATCGATGTTCCCCAAACCGGGCCAACCTCCTCGGACATCGCTGTATGTCACAGAGACGGCCTCGGGCGGATCGGCGACGATTTGCCTTGGGGTGTTCTTGTAGATGATCGAGTTGACGATCGTCACCTCGCCCGTGCAGTACACGGCGCACCCGTCGATCCCGCCGTAGTTGTCCGCTATCGTGCAATTGGCAAGCGTCGCGTCGCTGTTGTATAAGCACAGCGCAGCGCCTGTGTCCGCCCGGTTGCCAGCAATCACACAGTTGGCGATGACCGGACTGGCCCCATCGCACCAAATCCCAGCGCCCGAGTCGGCGTACCCGCCGACGATGGTGAAACCGAGGAGGACGGAGTCGGCCCCTTCCCCCTGCTGGAATGTGACGACGCGACCAAGGTCGCCGCCGTGAATGATCGTCTCGGCCACTCCGCCCTGCTGATGTGGATCGAGACTGGAGACCACGATGCCCTTGCCGAGGAAGTCGACGTTCTCATAGTAAGTCCCGGGTCATACCAGAACGGCCTGCCCATCATCGGCCGCCTCGATTCCTTCCTGGATCGTGTCGAAGGGATGGTCCCACGTACCGTCCTCATCCGGATCGCTGCCGGCCGCATCGCCCGGCGCAGGATCGCCCAGGGCATCGTCGTCCACGTAGAGAGTCTGCAGAGCGGGCAGAAAGGAGGCATGAAGCGTAGCATCGGCCTCCAGAACGCAATCCACAAGGACAGCATTCGGGTCCGCCAGGGCGCCGCCTTCGACGAGATCACCACTCCATCCGGCGAAGCCATACCCGGCATCAGGAACCGCCACCACCCGAATGCGATCGCCGTGCCCACAAGAGAACACCCCCTCCCCGGGCACAACGACCGATCCTCCCACCCCAGACGAGATCGTCAGCGTTTGAGGATCCGGCGCGAAGTTCGCAGTGACATGGTGATCGGAATTCATCTCGATCGAGACCCGACTGCTGGAGGAGCACAGACTGCCCGACCATCCAACAAAGTGGTAGCCCGCCTGGGCCTGGGCCTCCAGCGTGACGGACTGGCCGTGACTGTAGGAGTAAGATCCCTCACCCGGCGTAATCACCCATCCGCCCGCGGTGGCGGAAACATCCAGCGTATGACCTCCGCCCTGGAAGTTGGCCACCAGCGTGTAATCATCATCAACTGTCACCGTCGTCGACGCCGCACCAGCATCGGCCACTTTGCCCGCACTGACAGCCGTTCCGGTCCAACTGGTGAATTCGTAATCCATCTCCGCCGTGGCCGAAATCGTAACGACCGCCCCGTTATCGTAGGCAAACGAACCCTCGCCTGGCATCGTCACCGAACCACCATTCGTGGAAGAGATCGCCAGATGGCTCTGAAGGGTACCGGCATAGCCAGAGACGGCGGCACTGTAAGGATAATCGCTGCCAATCTGAGGTGAACTCCAACGGGCACTCTGGATGTGATAGTAGTAGACCCGCCCTGCCTCGACGTCGGTATCCTCAAAAGAGGTGGCCGTCTGTGGATCAGCCACGCACTGCTTGTCACCATCGGAAGACAGGCTGCGATACACCCGATAGAATACGGTCTTACTCGGACCGCCGCATAGCGATTCCCAGGTCACCGTGATCTTGTCCGGATGGGTGCCGTTTGAGGCGGAGACCCCCGCGACAGGTCCAGGATTGGCATCGTAGTAGAGAGCTACGCCGGGGTTGTTGTTGTAGATCGTGTGGAGGTCGGTGCAGTAAGCGTCCTCGTCCAGAGGATTCCAATGAACCTCACAGACCTCCAGATTGGAAAAACGCGTCACAGGTGACACATCGCTGTATCGATTCACCGACATCCTCAGCGCGGTAATACCGGGCGACACCGTGTCTAGAAATGAGATATTCTCCAAGTTATTGAGGGAAAGCTCCAACAACGTCAGGCTGGTCAGATCGCTCAGGCTCTCCACCGAGTGGATCTCGTTGTGACTGAGTTCCAGCCTGAGGAGGCTCGGCAAACCGGTCAGCGTTGGAACGCTGGTGATGCCATTATGGCGAACCGTCAACAACCGAAGGCTGGTCAGCCCCGATAAGGGCGATAAGTCTGTGACATCATTGTTCGACAGGATGATCTGTCCGAGGTTGACCAACCCGGACAAGACAGACACACTAGCAATCTCATTGTCCTGGACGTTTAGCAGGGCTAGATTGGCCGCCGATTCCAATCCGGTCAGATTCGTAATCCCCTCACCAACAGCATTGAGCACAATCAAGTCGAGCATATCCGATGGGGTGGGGTCTGTGACGCCGAGCTTGGCCACAACGGCCGCCTTCAGCTTGGCGTCGGCGAAGTAGACGGGGTCCTCGGCCCAGGCCGGACACGTCAAGACACTCAGCATGACAATACAGAAGAATGCGCCTCTCTTCATCTCTCCACACCTCCGCTTTGGGTCATACAATCAGCTTCCCGGGGGGAATACCTATATGTCTTTGGTGTATCGTGACAGGCGGTTCATGTCAAATCGTTTCCCGCTCGGTTGGCTGAGACGATCCCGACTCGTGCGCAATTTTGGAGGTGGAAGTTGGTGGTTTGGAGACAGCCAGATGGATACGGACCGATACAAGCCGCCAAAGGGACGCGTCACTCATTTTCAGTGCCCTGGTTCCAACGTGATCGTTCGGATCGACTGCAATCGCTGTAGCAATGACCCCACGCGGGATTCCTCGCCCAGAAGTAAGTCGGTCACCGCCACGCGGTTGATCACGCGGATCGTATCGCCCCCCTTCCCTGGCTCCCGGTATGCCCAGACATCATGGATCACATAAGGCCGTCCCGCCACGTCACCGATGTAGAGCATCACATGACCTCTCGTATAGACAAGAGTCGCCCCTGGAATCGCCTGCGCCACGAAAGCAGCCTGCCTCTCCTCGTCTGACTGGTCCTTCTCCAGACACGGAATCGTCTGCCCCACTCTGGCTTGATCATTGGAATCTCTGGGCAGCGCAATGCCCACGGTGGCAAACACTTCCTGCACAAACTGGGAGCAGTCCTGCTCGCCATTCATCCCACCCCAGCCATAAGGTGTATTCAGCATCTCGAACGCCTGCTCAATGATGTGGCGATGTGTGTAGGGAAGATCCCCCGCAACCGTCTCCCGGCGTCTGAGATACCCCGTCTTCACTTCAAGGACACCATCAGCCCGGCGGGTCGGCAGCACGATCGCCACCACATCCTGAGCCGAATCCCGCACGAGAGGCAATCTCGATCCCATGCGGACGAAACCATAGTACTTCGTCAGCGCCTCGTCCAGATAGACGTTGCCCTTCGCTCGAACGATCGTCACAAACGGTCGATTCACTAGGTCGCCCAACTGCTCCTTCGAACACAACGCCACGTGGGCCGGCCTGACCCATCCGTCACTCGAAGGCCCCATCACGTAGAACCACTGGCGGTCATCGCGCTGATGCAAAACCGCAACCGGCATCCCGATATCCAGTGCGCTGTTCTGCACTTCGTCGAAATCGATGTCCCCCGCCTCGGCGTAAAGCCCCTCGGAGATCGGCAACAGTCTCTGATCGGCATTGCGGACGATCAATCCGAATCGAACGTCAACAACGTCGCGAATGCGTTGCAGACCCATGTTGTCTTCTATCGCGGTATAGAACGACGCATCCACTGTGCGGCCGTCTGCGTCATGCAGAGTTCGTTTCCGAAAGCCACGCAATTCGCGCTGCAAGGCAGCGCGGAGGTCTGCGCCGTCGAATTCCCGGGAGAACCGGACAATGTCCTTCGTCAACCACAAACGGGTTCGGATATCCTGATTCAATTGGCGGATATCCTCTTCACCCAGAACGACTTCGTCCGGTTCTGACAACCGACTGATCCAGAACCCTGCAGTGTTCATTTCCGGCCGGACGTCCGCGAGGACCGTCGGCGCAACGAGGTACTTTCGCTCCTTCCCGACCTGCGGCCAAGCGTATCCGCCTCGACTGAAGAGGCACACAACAATGCCGGCGATGGATGCTGTCAGCAGTAGTCCTCTGCTCAATCTGAGATTCTTGACCGTTGTCTTCATGTCTGCTCTTCCCGCCAACAGGATGTACAGGTATCCGATTCCAGCGTATGCGCCGATGATATCCCCTCCCTCTTCGTAACTCAACCTTGACGGGACATTTGAGAAGCGAGGAACCGGAAATTCTGCAGAATCGATGAAACCCTCCGGCGTCGCGCGCAATGAAGGTAGTGGAAGTCAGTCAAGTTGGAGATGGTCAGATGAGCACGAAACGACTCAGACCGTTCGAGCAGCGCAGCACTCTGGTGACAATTGCCCTATTGCCCCTGTATCTGCTGGCAAACCCTCCCGGCCAGCCGGCGTCGGACAACTATCGCTCGCCGCTTTCACTCATTGCCGATAGCAGCGGGAAAACACTCTACATTTCTGAGACCACGACCAATCGCGTAGCGGTCTTTGACACCAGACTGAATCAGGTCGTCGGGGAGATATCCGTTGGGGAGCGTCCAGTCGGTCTGGCGCTTTCTGGTGATGAGAGCATACTCTATGTGACCTCGGCGATGGCCGAGGGCGCCGTGCAGGTCATCAACATCGCTCGCGCAATAGTGCTGGAGACCATTCGCGTAGGGCATACGCCGGTGGCGGTCATCCCCCATCTCGATGGGAAGACGCTCTACGTCTGCAACCAGTTCAGCAATAGCGTCGGGGTTGTCGACCTCGACGAGGCGGCCCAGGTGGCGAGCATCGCTGTGCCTCGCGAACCGATCGCCGCGGCACTGACTGAGAGCGGTGGCGTTCTCCTGGTGGCCAATCACCTGCCCGCCGGCCCGGCCAATACCGATCATACCGCCAGTGTGGTCTCTGTCATCGACACCACCACAAGGACGCTCGTCAAAAACATCGAACTTCCCGACGGCAGTACGAACCTCGAAGGGATTGCGATCTCGCCGGACAGCCAGTACGCCTACGTCACACACATCCTGGCTCGCTATAAGTTCCCCACGACTTACCTTGAACGAGGATGGGTCAACACCAACGCCATGACGGTCATCGATGTACCCGAACAGAAATACGTCAACACCGTGTTGCTCGATGACGCCTATCGCGGCGCGGCCAATCCTCACGGCATCGTTTGCACCGCCGACGGCGTGAGCATCGTGATCAGCCATGCGGGAACTCACGAACTGAGTGTGATCGATCGTGCGGGACTGCACGCCCGACTGCGACCCGTCCAGACCCCAAGACAGTTCATCTCAGCGAGCACGTCCACTTCCGGGAGACGGTTCATCGATCCGTCCTACGACGCTGAGGACATACCGAACGATCTGACCTTCATGACCGGCATCCGTCGCCGGCTCAAGCTCGCCGGCAACGGGCCGCGCGGTTTGACGATCATCGGCGCGACCGCATACGCGGCCGAGTACTTCACGGACAGCCTCGGCATCGTCGACATCGGTCCGGACAGCGATCACAAGACCAGATCTATCCCGCTGGCCCAAACATCGCCCATGACCACAGCCCGCAAGGGAGAAATGCTCTTCCACGATGCGTCGCCTTCATTCCAGAACTGGCACAGTTGCGCGAGTTGCCACTCGGGCAACGCCCGGGCCTGCGGCCTGAACTGGGACCTGCTCAATGACGGCATGCTCAACGCCAAGAATACCAAGAGTCTGCTGCTGACCCACCAGACCCCGCCAACGATGGCGACCGGCATCCGCGCCGACGCCGAGACGGCCGTCCAGAGCGGAATTCTCTACATCCAGTTCGCGATTCCGCGCCGGGCCCACACCGAGGCCCTCAACGCATACCTGAAGTCGCTCGAACCGGTCGCCAGTCCTTACCTGGTCAACGGCGCGCCGAGCCAGGCGGCCCAAAGAGGTCACAAGCTGTTCCAGACAGCGGACTGCATCCAGTGCCATTCAGGTCCGCTCTACACCGATGGCCTCAGACATCGCGTGGGCACCGAAACAGAAGAAGAACCGCGCGGCCGCTTCGATACGCCCACACTCATCGAAGCCTGGCGCACCGCCCCCTACCTGCACGATGGCCGCGCGACCACCGTCCGCGACGTCCTGACCACCTTCAACCCGAACGACAAGCACGGTCGCGTATCGACGCTCACCGATTCCGAAGTCACTGACTTGATCGAGTATGTCCTAACCCGGTGAGACGAGATACTGTGTCATTCAACTCATGCCAGGCCGCAGAGGCCGGGCCAGGAATCGAGGAGGTAGTGGGGGTTTTCGGCTTGGATCTTATCGAGGTGCTTGACCGCCTGGCCTCCGGTCTTGACGACGGCCGAGATCACACCGGCCTTCTTGGCCTGCCGGACGTCGTGGTCGGTGTCGCCGATGTAGATCGTGCGTTCGGGCGCTACGTTGAATTCCTCGACCAGTTGCACGATCCCCTGGGCGCGGGAGTCGGCGGCCGCCTTCAGGGGCATGGACGAACGCACGGCGTCCCAATCCTGGAAGCGGAACGTCGCGAGAATCTCCTTGATCGAAGCAATCTTCAACCCACTCAAGACGGCCAGACGCACGCCCCGCCGCTTCAACTCGACCAGCGCCTCTTCCATACCCGCAAAAGGCGTGATCTGATCCAGTACGGCATGGGGAAACAACTCCCAGAACCGCTCGTGACAGGAATCGGTGCGATCCTTGTGCCCTTCGGGCAGGTAGGCGTGTACGTACTCCCAGATACTGGTCCCGAAGACATCGTAGACCGGGTCGGTAGATCCCTCGGGCAGACCCAACTCCTGGGCCGCTCGTTCGACCGCCGCAATGATTGCGTCATCGGTCTTGACCATCGTGCCGCCCAAGTCGGTGACAATCAAATCTATCTTTCTCTGGTCGTCATTCAATTCAATCTTCTCCAGATCGTTCGTTGATCGATAAAGGGGGTAGACATATAGCCTGTAGAGACGATTCAATCAAGGACAATCTCCCCTCGGCCCAAACGACTTAAGAGTGCTGTCGGCCTTGTTCAGCAGGCCTTACTTATACCACTGAACGTATTCTAGAATGTTGTTGTCTGGATCCGCGAAATATACCCACGTTACTTCTCCTTCGATGACCAAGGGGCCACGAATAATTGGCACCCCCTTCCCCCTCAGGCGGGCTACGGCTCGTTCCATACTGTCGGTTTCGATAGCCAGGTGTGGGCAATACGGTGGCTTGACACTGGGCTTTTGATAAGCGGCCTCGTGCAAGTCCTGAATGAGTTCTAACCGCAGATCGCCCAGGGTAACAAACACATATTCCTCCATTTCTTCTTGATTCACTGCCCTGGAGGAAAGGATGAAGCCCAGTTTCTCGGTGTAGAATTGGATCGCTGCATCCATGTTGCCGACTTGAAAAGCTATATGATCGCATTTTCCCATCTATTCGTTCCCTCTGTCACTGGGTCCATTTTCCATTGCGGATTTCCTGCAGATTGAATTGTCTGGGGTCGAGTACGACATGCTTTATGCGCTCCCGTTTCCAGGTGTAGGTGACATGAACAAGACCATCGGAAGTTTGAATAACCGCAGGATAGGAATACTCCCCTTCCTGGTCTTCCAGCACGACCGCGGCATGCCATTTCCTGCCGTCGTTCGATACCGCCACATTCAGAAACTCGCGATCTCTGTCACCGGAAGCACTGTGATTGTAAACCAATAGAGCCCTTCCGTCCTTAAGCATTACGGCATCTGTCCCGGCATCAGGATTAGGTAATTCCGTAGCGCTCATGTCGCCCCACGTCTGCCCCATATCATCGGACCATGCCTGGCAAATGCGTCCGGCGCGCTCCGTCCTGCAAAGGACCTGCATCTTTCCATCGGGATAGATCAGTATTGACGGTTGGATGGCGTTGAACTCCTTGCCCTCGTTGAGCGGCCCAATCTTTTCCCAGGTTTCTCCCATGTCTTTTGACAATTCGAGATGCACTTGCCACACTTCAGTTTCCTGGTTCCGGCCGGCATAATGCTCGATGCTCGATGGGCTGAGAATCGAACCATCCGGCAACTGGACCGGCTTGTTCTTGATCGGGCCCAGGAACCCATCAGGCAGTCGTATTGGCTTGGACCATGTCTTTCCACCATCGCTGGATGTCTTGTATTCGCCCCACCATTCCGGCTCGTCATCGCCAACTTTATAGAACAGCATGAGCGGTCCGGATTTGGGCTGAAACAGGACCGGATTCCAGCAAGCCACCTGCCTACCTGAGAGTTCTGAACCATCGGCGACCTTTTCTACGGGCAGCCATCCATTCCGGCCGCGACGAGACATCCAGATACTCACATCCGGTTCGCTCTCTTTGGTTCCGCCAAACCATGCCGCCGCCAGGCCGTCCTCCGTTTCGACAATGGTCGACGCGTGACATTGCGCAAAGGGAGCGTTTTCAAACACAAATTCGCTCAGCACGACACCGGACGGATTCAGTACGTCCCCCGAGATCCTTTTGCCTTTCTCCGCATCGTCGCGACTACATCCGGACATCTGCAGCAAAAAAGGGATCATGGCCAAGCCAAAGAGGCGCCTTCTACTCACGACAAGATCCTCCGTCAAGTTCTATTGAAACAGTCTCTTCTTCACAATGGGCCGAACATTCTCAACAATCCACTTTCGCATTTCCCGCCCTTCGGGACTCTGTTGTGGGTAAGAAATAAAATCAAGCGAGATTCCCAATTCCTGTTCCAAACGAAATGCCATAATGGGCCAGGCAACACCTACATCGGCCACCACCGGAATGCTCTTGTCCAGTCGAGCGAAACCTGACATTTCCATGCGGAAGGGAATTGACATGAGCTTGGTCTTTGGCAATCCTTCGTCTATCGCTGCTTGAACCTGGCCGGATTGCTTCTCGAATTCCCATGCTTTTCTCAGGCTTGGGTCAAGATCGATGCGTATCAATACCTTGTCTTTCAGACTGTAGGTAGCGTAACCTTCCCAACCAGACCATAGGCCGTGCCCGGTATAGGTTTCAAAAGGTCCATCGTGGATTTCCTGGGTGAGAGCGACAGCAGACTCAATAATAACGTCGGCAGATTGCATCATTGTGGCAACTCTCGTCGCTCTTTCCGTAACGGAGATGGAATCGCCAATGGCCAGCCCCACCATTCCACCGCCGACCAACTGCGGTATGGTAACCAAGATCGGGATACCCTTGGCGTGCGCCGCTCCGAGCATTGTACGATGGTCCGCGCCGGCGCCCGCCACCTGCTCGAAAGGAACCCCCTTGCTCTTAGCGATAAACAGGATCTCCTTGGCCAGATTCTCCGTACGCAACCCGAGAGGATAAGCCATATTCCCGGCTGCTTTGATGATGATATTCCCGTCGAGGGCGAGCGCTTTTTCAAGCAGAACCGTATCAATGAACATTTCCTCTGCAAGTTGTTCCAGGCTACCGGGCGGCATCACAGTCGCCTCGAAGACGTTCCCCCGGGGGAGTTCCGCTTCCGAAAACCCGAGCTGTCTGCCGTCCACCCTCTTGACTTCCTCCAGGGAACCTGCCATTTCATGAGCAATCACCGCAGAACTGGTTGTCACACCATCGACTATGCCTTTGTGAATAAGCTCGCCAATGAGTGTTGTAATTCCCTCGTGGAGATTAGGACCGCTTCCGGTAACAACAACGACCCTTCCGCTGTTCTTCTTCGCGGATACAATGCTTGAAACTGCACGATCGAACATCTCTTTTGTATCGGTCGGAAGACCCTGGTAGAGCCGTTCGATCGGTTCTCTATCGGCAACCATCGTTTATGCCTTTCATCTCAGCAATCAGTCTTTCCACCTTCTCGATATCTTCCGGCGTATCCACGCTCACGCCCGCCCTTCTATCCATCTTCGTTTCGACAACCAGAATTCTATAACCTCTCTCCAAAACACGAAGCTGCTCCAACGATTCGATTTTCTCTAAATACCCTTGCGGCATTTTCGACAATCTCAGAAGAAACTCTTTTCGATACACGTACAGTCCGACATGTTCGTACACGCGCACATCTTCGTCGTGAAGAGGATAGGGGATCAGCGATCTTGAGAAATAGAGAGCGAAATCTTGATCGTCAACCACCACTTTGACCACGCCAGGATCATCATACTCGTCTTTGTCTATTTCCCTTTTCAAAGTCGACATCTGAATCTCAGGATTGTCGATCATGGGCCGCACCGCTTCATCGATCATACCAGGGGCGATCAGCGGCTGATCACCCTGTATGTTGACGACAATGTCCGCCGGCATCCTCTCAACGACCTCGGCAATTCTGTCCGTTCCCGATTCATGGTGCCCCCCTGTCATGATAGCTTTGCCCCCGAATCCCTCGACTCTGGATTGGACCCTCGGATCATCGACGGCCACAAGAAGCTCATCCAACGTGTCCGATTGACTGGCACGCTCGTAAACCCATTGAATCATGGGTTTGCCGGCGATCTCTGCTATCACTTTCCCTTCGAATCTTGACGAGCCATATCGCGCTGGAATGACGCCGATAATGCGTTCTCTATTGGTCTTAGAATCTGGCACAGAAGCATCCTCACAGTTCTTCCTAGCGTTCCGCAAAACAGTTTCTCGGGCTCAGGCGCCTCTGCAGCGATTGATCAACCCGAAAACACAGGCAACCACCACCAGCGCCGCTGTCCCGACCGCACCAACGATAACAACGTCCAGATTGCACTCGATCCACTTCCACGCCTCTGGAATTTGCACGTTGAGTTCACTAAGGAAAGAGTCTCGCACAAAGGTCCCCCAGGCGATCACGGCAACGCTGACTCCGATCGAGACAAGTCCCTGCCAGAGCCGAAGCCGCAGCCGAAGCAAACCCAAAATGAATACGCCTAGAACTCCACCACCGAAAATACCCGAGATTTGCCACCAGACATCCAGAATGCTTTCCGCTCGTATCATTAGGATGGCGAAAGAGGTTCCCAGAAGTCCCCATACGATTGTCATTGCTCTGAGGAACACAAAGCTGGCACGCTCTCCAACGGTCGGATTGAAATAGCGTTTGTAGAAGTCAAGGAGCAAAACAGTGGCGGAACAGTTCAGATTGGAATCGACCGTGCTCATCGCAGCGGCCAGGATCGCAGCAACCACCAGGCCTTTGAGTCCTACCGGCAATTGGTGGGCAATGAAAAACGGAAAGACCTCTGAGCCTTTTGTAATGCCTTCTCCAAGCGGGTGGCCGCCCTGAGAGTAATAGGCAAACAATGCCGTCCCGATATACAGGAACATCGCCGTCAAAGGGATATATAGCAGCATCCCGATCCAGATCGATCGTTTGGCCTGCCGTTCATCGGCCACGGATGAATACTTCTGAACGCAGTTCTGATCTGCGACCAGAGACCTCAGGTTCTCTGTAACTCCGAAGATGATCATTACCCAGATCGTCCGGTCGAAAAGATGTTCCTGTGAAGCGAGAGTGAACTTGGTGCTGCCCAGACTAAACTTGTCGGCATCGAACGCGGCCTGTATCAAATAGTCGGGCTGCGAGAAGACATCGCGGGTCAGGGTGACCGCACAAAAGATGATTCCGGCAATCATGACCACAGACTGCATAACATCGGTCCAGATCACTGCTTCCATACCGCCCAGGAATGTGTAGACAATCGTAACCAAGCCGAGCATGATGATGACCATGACGATATTGCAGGGGATAAATGTATTCAATAACAAACTCGCCAGATAGAGAATCACTGCAATGCGCCCCACCATGTAGAGCACGAAGGACAGTGCTCCGTAGATCCGGGCCCAGGAACCGAGTCTGTGCTCGAGAAACTCATATACCGAGATAAGCTTCATTTTCCGATAGTAGGGTATGGCATATTGGCAGACAAACCAGGCCACCGGAATGATGCACAGCGAAAAGATGAAAGGGTGCCAGTTGCTCGAGTACGCTTTGCCAGGTGTGGCAATATATGAAATGCTGCTCGTATAGGTACTCATGACGGCCAGCCCGGCCGCCCAGGCAGGTATCGACCGGCCGGCAACCATGAATTCCTCGGCCGTACGGCACTTCCGTTTGTAGTACAGCCCCATCCCAATCAGCACACAGCCATACAGAATAAGGATGAAGATATCAACCGCGCCTAGGTTTCCCTGCATAACCTTTTATCCTAACCAGGGTTATTCTCAGAGACTTCCCTGACAACGTGGGCGCCGACATAGCCGATACACCTGCCAGAAAGGCTCCCAAGACACGCCAATCCACTGCTCTCAGAACGTCATCTCAAGATAAGTCGCACGCACCATTGCTTGGATTTCCAAATGTGCTCGGCTGGCACCCACATCTTAGCGGAGATCAAAGGCCCCCTCAAGAGATTCACCTGGATATCGAGACGATTGTTGACAGACCACTGTCAACCGGGCCATCATAATGGACGTCTATGGAAGCAGAAGGATATGATTTGTCTGGGAGGACAACTAAGATGAGTACCTTTAAGACTATGCTTGTTTGCATGACTGTCGCGACCTGTGCGGTGGGCTGTTCGGCCAACGCGGAATTAGAGATGATCGCGGGCGCCGCCCAGCAACGGGTGGTGGCGGACGGCAACAACCGCTTCGCGCTGGAGCTTTATCAGAAACTCGCGACCGCCGAAGGGAATCTGTTCTTCTCACCCTACAGCATCTCGACGGCACTGGCGATGACCTACGCCGGCGCCAAGGGGCAGACCGCCAGGCAGATGGCCGAGACGCTCTGCCTGCCGACCTCGGCCGAGGTATTGGAGAAGATGGACGTAACCGGGACGCCGATGACACAGGAGGCGTTCGCCCAGGCTTTCGGTGGGATCATCAAGGATCTGAACGCACGAGGGAGCCAGGACAAGTACCAATTGAGCGTTGCCAACGCCCTGTGGGGCCAGGAGGGCTACGCCTTTCGGCCGACATTCGTGAAGCTCGTCGAGTCCGAGTACGGCGGCAAGCTCGAAGCGATGGATTTTGTGAGAGCCGCCGAGAAGGCCCGGCACACGATCAATACGTGGGTGGAAAAGCAGACCAACGAGAAGATCAAGGAGTTGATCGGGCCCGGCGTACTGGACTCCATGACTCGGCTCGTATTGACCAACGCCATCTACTTCAAAGGCAACTGGGCCACCCAGTTCAAGGAGAACCGCACGCGTCCGGCACCGTTCACCCTGCTCGACGGCGAGAAGATCCAGACGGCGATGATGAATCAGAAGGACAAGTTCCGGTACGCCGAGGCGGGTGAACTCCAGATACTCGAACTGCCATACGTGGACGAAGAGCTGTCGATGGTGATCCTGCTGCCCCGAGCCGCCGATGGCATCGGGCGGATCGAGCGGCAATTGACGGTGACCAGCCTCTCGGACTGGCTGAAAAACCTGCGGAGGCGAGAGGTCATCGTCTCGATCCCCAAGTTCAAGATGACCAGCAAGTTCGGCTTGGCGAAGGTGTTGGCCTCCATGGGGATGGCCGACGCGTTCTCACGCCGGGCCGACTTCTCGGGCATGACGGGTCGTCGCGAACTGTTCATTTCCGCGGTGATTCACCAGGCCTACGTCGATGTGAACGAGGAAGGCACCGAAGCGGCCGCCGCCACAGGAGTCCTGATGAAGATGACCTCCATGGGACCGGACAGAACCCCCGTCTTCCGTGCGGACCATCCGTTCATCTTCGCGATCCGCGACAATTCATCCGGCAGTATTCTCTTTCTCGGCCGCGTCATGGACCCGAGACCCAAGAAGTAGCCAAAGCAATGTAACCACTGAAGCAAAAAGGTGTTACACACTCGACCACGCACCCACTGCGTCCGATCCGCGAAGCCCCCCCAAAAAAAACCGCCCTACCGCCCCAGAAAAATCTTGCCCGGCGCGAACAAACAGTACACAATGTACTAATAGTATTAGTACACTTTGACAAGCATGGCTGGTTCAAGGATGTGAAGATGAGGAAAGAGCCGCCGAAATGACGCTGTGGATACAGATATCATCCGGGTCCGAGAAGCCCATCTACCTCCAGGTGGTCGAGCAGATCAGTGCGGTGATCGCCCGAGGCGATCTGCGGACCGGTGACAAACTGCCGGCCGTTCGCGCTCTGGCGGCCGAACTCGTCATCAATCCCAATACGGTCGCCCGGGCCTACACGATCCTGGAGCAGTCGGGCCTGGTCACCACCAAGACTGGCTCGGGCACCTTCGTCAGCGATCCGAAGCTGCGGCGTGGGGATGCCGCCGATATCAACATCCTCGCCGAACGCATGGACACGCTGATCACCCGCGCGCTGAACCTGGGCCTGAACCGGCGTGAGCTGGTTGGGCTCTTCGAAAACCGATTGGAAAGATTCGTGAGTGAGACTGATTCGGACAAGGCGAACGATGAGTGAAATCGTACTTGAGACAAAGGGTCTAACGAAGTACTACGGCGCCGCGGCGGCCCTGGACCACCTGGACCTGCAGGTGCCGCGGGGATGTATCTGCGGCTTCCTGGGCCGCAATGGGGCCGGCAAGACCACCGCCATCAAAATGATGCTCGGCCTGCTGCAGCCCACCGCCGGCTCGGCGAGCCTGCTGGGTTGTGATTCGATCGCCCTGACGCCGGCGATCCGACAGCGGATCGGCTACGTCACCGAAGGACACCGGCTGTTTCGCTGGATGAGTATCGCCCGACTGGAGCGCTTCCAGAGGGCCTTCTTCCCTAAGCAGTGGGACGACCGACTCTTTGCGGACATGATCGAGTATTTCGAACTGTCGAGAAAGCAAAGGATCAAGCACCTCTCGAACGGCCAGCGGGCCCAGGTCTCCCTGGCGCTGGCTTTGGCACCGAATCCGGAACTGCTGATCATGGATGATCCGACGCTAGGCCTGGACGCCGCCATCCGACGCCAGTTCCTGGAGGGCATGATCGAACTGATTACCCGACAGGGTCGCACGGTGCTCTTCTCCAGCCACATCCTGGCTGACGTCGAACGGGTGGCCGACCGCGTCGTCGTGGTCGACCGAGGTCGACTCCGAGCCGATTGCCCGCTGGAGAAGTTTAGGACCTCGATCAGAAAGGTCATGGCACACTTTCCCGACTCGGCGCCGGACAAAGTGGAGATCGAGGGCCTGCTGCACTACCGACACAGCGACAAGCAACTCGAACTGACCCTGGTGGGCGTCGGCGATGCGGAGGTCGCCGACTGGGCCCGGCAGGCCGGCGCCGAGCGATTCGAATTCGTCGAGATGAACCTGGAGGACCAGTTCATCGAGTTCACGGCACCGCCCAACCATCGGCGATTGTTCCAGTGGGAGGAAGTAGGATGAGGTTCTTGGCATTGCTCCAGAAGGAACTGCGTGAGTCGTTGCCCTGGCTACTCCTGGCCGGCCTGCTCCTGCTGGGTATCGGCCTCCTGAGATTGGGGCCGCTGAATCGCTTCGGCGCCGCCGGATACTGGCAGTACACCAACGGATTGACGCCAGGCGAGACAGTCAACGTCAGCCGCTTGCTGCGTCCGAGTCTGCTCGAATTGCCCGCCCTGTGGCTGGCCTTCATCGCACCAGCGCTGGGACTAGTCCTGGGCGTCCGCCACTTCTGGGTGCCCCTGTTCACGCGCACCTGGTCGTTCCTGTTGCACCGCTCGGCGGCGCGATCCACGATCCTCTGGGCCAAGCTCGCAGCGGCCGCTATAGGGCTAATCGTATCGCTGGGAGCAACCTGGACGTTCCTCCACTGGTATGCCTGTCGGCCGGATGTCTTCCCCATTCCCGAATCGACCAAGGTCTTCGCCAGCGGCTGGATCTATGTCGTTCTGGGCCTTGTCATCTACCTGGGAACCGCCCTGTCAGCCCTCAGCACGGCCAGATGGTATACGACCCGCATCTTTGGGCTGGCCTTTGCGGCCCTGGCGGTCTTCTTCATCCTGATGCAATGGAAGCTGACGTGGATCATTGCCCTGACGATCCTGGCCATGGCGATCCTGCTCCTCCAGACGGTCGCGGCGTTTGAGGATCGGGAATTCTAGACAACCGAAAGACGGACTTATGAAGGCAAACGACACTATTCGACTGGTCGCCCAATCGGCTCGAGGCGGCACAACCCTCCTACTCATCCTGCTGGTCATTGTCGTCGCGCAGTTTTGCATCGTGGAACTGGCATGGGTTCTGTGGTGGGTAGAACCGCCGGCCCCGCCCGCCACATCGACGCAAACGCAACCTACTCCTGAAGAAGCAAAGATTCAGCGCATCCAGCAGGCCGAAAAACAATTCCTGCCCGACGGCACACTGCACCTGATGACGAAGATCGGTGGCCCCCGATGGCGACCCCAGTACACGCCGGACCCGCCAACGACACAGGCGCAGGTCTACGACGTTAACGACCGATTACTCTGGGATGGACCAAGCAGAGAGAACCCTCACACGTATCTCTCCTGGGCAGGTGAGGCACGTCATCCCGACAGCTTCGGCATACATAACATGCGGTCCGTCCAGATGCTCATCAATGCGCGGACCTTGCAGGTCCCCGTCGCAACCGAGGGTCGCCTCCTGGAAATGTGGCGCTATTGTCCATGGGCCGACTGCTTCGTTGGGCATGACCTCAAAGGTCAGAGAGTTGGATATCTCGGCGCCACAGGACCAACGATGACAAGCAAGGAGGTCGAGCCCTTCGGCGCCTTCAGGGACTTCCTGGCATGGTGGCCTCCGGATTCGTACAGCCCGATCCTCCTGTGGCAAACGGACCGGCGTATCTACCAGATCGACTTCGACAAACAGAAGGTCGAGCTCGTATTCGAGAGTCCCCACAGCAAGATTGCCTGGATGGTTACCCATCAGTGGGATTCTTATCGGCCGAGTCTCGCGCAGGGCGACAGAGGTGACGCCGAGAACCCTCGTCCGCTGCTGCACTGCCAAACTGAAGACAGCAAGCACTACCTGGTCCTCAGAGACCCAGAGCGAACAATCGCGGTTTCGATGCCGGACGAATGGGCAACATGGTCCGGCAACCACTTCGTGTTCGGCGCGATGGACCAAGGCGTTTTCATGCTGCGCAATTGGATCGAGTACCCGGCACCCACGCAGCGTCCGAACTCCGATTGGTGGGCCAAGTATAGAGCGACCGCCAAGACGCAATGGGTGGAGCTATACCGCGTCAGTGATGCGGGGCAACTTGACCTTGTCAATCGCTACAGTTGGACGGGCCCGACCCGGGTTCGATCCATCGACCCGCGTACCCGGATCCGGCCTAATGTCAACGCGCTGTCCCCCCTCCTGTGCGACCTCGTCTGGAGTTCTGGAGTGCGACGGTATACGTCGGATTATCGCGAAATCGGTGTACTCATCGAGGAGATGCGTCCCGGCTACCGCCTCCGCCACTGGGTGGTCACGGCAATACTGCTAACCCTAACACTTCTGCACATTCGGTCCCGCAAGGCGACGAAGGCGACGATCGTCCTCTGGCTCGTGCTCGTCGGGCTCTTCAATCTGGCCGGCTTCCTGACCTACTGGGCGATGCACCATACGCCCACGATCAAATGCGCGGCCTGCGGCAAGCGGCGCGGACTAGCCACATCCGACTGCGTCCGTTGCGGAACTGCCCTGCCGGCCCCCGAACATGGCAGGCTGGACCTGATCGTGGGGCTGTAGCCTCCTGGGCTACGAGGACTCAGGGCGCTCAACTACAATGGTCACGTCGGTAACGTCCTGGTTCGGCTTGACGGTCAGACCGGTTTTGAGAACGTTCCGGCCCTGGTAGAGCATCTTCGTCACATGTTCACCCGGCCCGCGTGGGCGAAAGCTGATGACCACCTCCCCAACAGCCACAGCCGGTATTAAAAACGACGTCTCGCTCGGAAAGGCCATCTTGGTTCCCAGCCCATCCCCCTCACCCTCCTCATAGAAGACCGTCGAACCCAAGCGGATGGGCTCTGGCGCGTATTTGTTGCCATAGGAGAAATTGGAGGCCCTCCCGGCGAAACCACCCTTCTTGCGGGAAGCGCCGCCAAAGCTCCGTCCGACCTGATAGGGCTGACCCTTTTCATCCACAAAAGTGCCACTGATATTGGCGCCCGGCCTGAGGGTGAAGTCGAGTCGCCTCTGCGGACCGCTGGATGCAACTGTCACCATCTTCCTGGTCTTGACATAGCCCTGGTGCACGGCGTCCACGTGCACGATGAACTGCCCGGCCCCGAGTCCCTCCAGGCAGTATCGGCCCTGCTCGTCGGTGTAGGTGTAGAAGAGATCGAAGAACATGTCGTGATGAAAAACCGTCACCAGCGTTTCCGCCACCGGTTGGCCGCTCTTTTCGTCCGTGACAACGCCTTCCAATATCAATCCGCCGGCTCGCTGCAGGGCGATGTCGATATCCTCGACCACCGCCTCCTCGTCGAACGTCACGAGATCGGCCTCGTCGCGGGAAAACGTCCCCGGGTGGAAACGAGGTGGATAGGGCTTCTCCTGAACCGGAGGCCGCCCATCGCGGACCTGGACATACACAGGACGACCATCCAAGTCATCGAGGAGATAGGAACCATCCGCCTGCACGGCAGATCGCGAGAGGACTCGGTAGTGCCCTTTCCAGTCCCCCTGCGGTCTCTGCACCCAGGCGGAGACGGTTAGACCCTCACAGTCCGACAGTATATTGCCGTTCTCATCCAGGACCCGGCCGATGATCTTCCGGTACGGCCGGATCGGCTCGATCTCGATATGAAGCTGTGTTCTGTCGCCCTCCTTCAACACGAACGTCGGTCGCGCGCCGGCCTGGCTCAGGGGATTGTAATAGGTATCGCGGTAGCCCACCGTGTCGGTCGTATAGAGACGGTAGCTGCCGGGCGGGAGCGATCTGAAGTCCACGGAACCGTTACCCCTCACTTCCACCACCCAGGAACCGAATTCGTCCGAGGAAAGACACACCTTGGCATTGTCGGCTCGGCTGAGTCTCGCCCGACGCGAAACATGGCCGTAGACAAAGCAGTCGCCGGGGGGCCATGTCCCCGTCCTGGTCACCGTGCGGTTGTAGCTCGTTGGCTCCTTAACGCGACGAGAGGTCCTTCGTGAGCCGGAGGACGAGTCACGCGCTGAGGACAAGGAGACCTGCTTCCTATTATTGTGCTGCTCCAACGCCTCAGGCCCAGCAAGTACCGCCTCGACCAATTCCAGCGTGTCGCTGCTGTTGAGCATGGCCACAACAGCATTCTTCCCCGCCTCCGTATCGACGCAGATATAGCCGATCAGTGCCTTGTCCCTAACCTCGGTCCGGTAATGGTGCGTGCGGACGCCACGGGGGTGATTCTCATTGAACGCCTCCAACAACGCGCGCGCCGCTTGGGGATGGAACGAGCCACTCGGTCTGAAAGTCACAATATAGACCGGGACGGGGTTCGGCGCGCGGACCGGCACGTTCTCCGACGAACCGGCCCCGCTTTCGTCTGGTCCGGTCTGTTCCCACCAGGTGCGCCATTCCTCGGCAAAGGGTCCGATATCCTGGCCGGTAATCCGTCCAAGCGCCTCGACGATTACCTCCCGCATGGGAGAGAGATCACTCTTCTGGAGTTTCTCGATCAAGGGCCCGATCGCCCGCCTGTCGCCAATCGCACCCAAGGCCTTCGGGATCTGCCAGTTGTAGCTCGTCTCCATCTCTTCGATCAACGCCGGGACGGCCGGGCCGCCGATTCGGATGAGCTTGTTTAGCGCCACAAAGCGCGGCGCCTCAGGATCGGACAGATCGGCGATCAACTGTGCGATGTTGGCGGACTCGTCAGCCGCCGCCTCATCCTGCCCCGCCCCACGGCCCAGCAGTGCATGACTGATGAGAGCAATGACGACCACCAGAGCCATCGCGACCCCTCCGGCCCATGCAAGGGAATACTTCCGGTCCCGGGGCGGACCTCCCGCGTCGCCTGAATCGAGCAGGACGGCGTAGTCAGCCGGCGGGCCCATATCGGTGATGATGGCGCGCAGCGTTTCTGCGTTGCGCTGCTCGGGCGTTAACTCAGCCAGACGTTTGTCCAGATGCCCACCGACATCCTCCAGGACATCATGGGCCCGCGGGTGCCTGACCGAAGACAAGGCCTTCTCAACCTGATGCAGATACTCCGTTCGCAAGTTCCGCCATGTTTTGCTTTCGGATGTCATTTCTCGACTCCTCTCCTGACCCGCTCAATACTCGTGATGATCTGGTCCCAATGGTTATTCATCTCGGCAAGGACCTTCTGACCCGACCGACTCAGCTTGAACGACTTGCGGGGAGGACCGTCCCGCGAAGGCTCCGTGCTGCAGACCACCAGACCCTCGGTCTGGAGCCGCGCCAGAATCGGGTAGATGTTCCCCTCGCGCACTTTCAGGCCGTCAATCTGTTTGAGGGCCTGCACCATTTCATACCCATGACGCGGGCCCTGCTCCAGCAGGTTCAGCACAACGATATCCAGCAGTCCCTTTCGCAGTTGCGTCTGCCAATTACCAAGATCCACACCGCACCTCGTTTCTCTCATGTTCGCCAATCATACACCTCGATCACACTAACCAGTATACTAGTTTATAGTATACTGGACTGCCAAGCCCGATCCCGATTTTTTCTTAACCGGCAGGTTCCCTGCGACCCCAAGGGAGACGGCAATATCGCACAAATCCCTTCTGAAGCAATAATTACGAAGGCTCTGGATCAACGTGAACGCGCGAACAATGCGGAGAAAGATGGTTCTCGACGGATTGCCTGTAACGTCATGTCACGACGTGCGTCTCAGTTTATGGAGTCATGACGTCGATGGGTCGACTTGCTACCCACGGCACAGGTGAAAGGGATCGTCATCATGAACCAGCGTCTGCCCAGCCTTCCGACCCCCTTGGTAGTGCTGTTCAGCGCGGGAGTAGCGCAGGCCTCACTGACATGGCCCAAGATCGATCGACATCCGGCGCCGGCTGACTGGCCCTGGCGGCAAAAACCGGTCAATTCGATCCCTCGCTACGATCCAAACTCCACGAAACCCTTCGAGGCGGACCTGCGCAGCCTGAATCTGGCGCACCTGGACCTTCGCGATCACCGTGTGGAACTGCCGCAAGCGACGTTCGACGATCGCACGAACTGGCCTGAGAACGACCGTCTACCCCGAGGCGGACCTCTACTACATCGCCCAACCTATACATGGATATCGAAAAGGGTGAATCCACCTGGAACTTCCAATACCTGGCGCGGGGCGTGCATCGGATTCTGGACGCTGGCACTGAAGACGAGCCAGACAATCCAGTTACATCATGAGGGTAAGACACGCGGATTAGGCCCCGTCTTGGCCCCGGAACGACTGATTGGAGCCCTCAAAGACGAAGCCCAAGATTCAACGATGATAGCGTTCCCCGGCCGATGAAACCGCCCACAGGACCGTAGCAGCGAACAGCATCGATCGGCTACCGCCGGTGGGACCAGACAACAGTCGCCGGGCCCTGTATGCGGGAAGCGTAGATCGTGGAGTCCGAGAATGAACCGGTCCGTCATAACCGGCACAGAAAGTCCTCCCTGTAGACGACGCGCAGACCGCATTTTCGACAGACGCCAGCCAGAAAGCAATTTTCTATCGCCTATCTCCGTCTATACCACAAAAGCGCATCAAATAGTCTTCTTTCACTGCCGTGATTTTGGTAAAATAGGTAATAGCATTCAGGGTGATAGCGTGAGCAGTATTCTAGAGGAGGATCAAGATGGATAAGGCCAGTCTGGAAGGTGCCCTCAGCGATCTCGTGAAGCAATTCGGCGAAAGCACAGACCCCAATCACAAAAAACTGGCCGATCTTGCCCGACAGGCAGAGGCCAATCGGAAAGAGCTCCAAAAGAGTATCGACACCCTGCAGGAACTGCTCGATTATCTGCGGGTTTGCATCAAATACCAAGCCTTTGATCTGGAAGCAACGCGGCGTGAGAACGCCTATCTCCGCAAGCTGCTGGAGGAGAGCAACCGCGACGACAAGTAGACCGCTCCAAGCCCGTGGGAGCACCCACGGGCCATCCCTGCCATGGGCGCGCCCGAGGCCGAGCCAGAGGCGGCCCAGACGAACCGGCCGCTCACAACGGCCAGCAGAAACCCGCAAGTTGCAGGAATCATCGACCATTCCCCGTTGCACCCGAAGCCATAATTGCAACTAAGACATGCTTTAACCACATCTAAGGGAAAGTCCACGGCGAATTCTGCCGATACCTACAAGGCCAGGGAAAAGCCACCCGGCATGGACGAACACGAAGGCCCCGAACGTCATATAATCTTGGGGCACGCGACGCAAGGACGGTAGAGGATGATTATTGAAGAACGTCGCGCATTGTCGGCCTGACTGAGTTGACAGAAGGGTACCTAATGGGATAACTTAGCAGCAAGTAGGAAACCTGGGCTAGTTCTTAAGCCGTCAAAAACCGTACAAAAACGGACATTGATTGGAGTGGGTTAAGAGAATATGTTTGAGCGCTTTACAGATCGAGCACGCAAGGTGATGGCGCTGGCCAACCAAGAGGCCCAGCGGTTCAATCACGAATATATCGGCACCGAGCATATCCTGCTCGGTCTGGTCAAAGAAGGCAGTGGTGTCGGCGCGACCGTGCTGAAAAACCTCGACGTAGATATCAAGAAGCTGCGTCTGGAGGTGGAAAAGCTGGTCAAAAGTGGCCCTGACATGGTCACAATGGGCAAGCTGCCGCAGACCCCGCGCGCCAAGAAGGTGATCGAGTACGCGATCGAGGAGGCCCGCGCCCTGAACCACAATTATGTGGGCACAGAGCACATCCTACTCGGTCTGCTGCGCGAGAGCGAGGGGATCGCCGCTCAGGTCCTGATGAACCTGGGTCTCAAGCTCGAAGACGTTCGCCAGGAGGTCCTGAATCTTTTGGGGGCCGGGGTGGAAGACGCCCCGAGCGACCTCGGCATGAAGATGGGCCCGGCGGCCGGCGGACGCAAGCTCAAGAGCAAGACCCCGGCGCTGGACAGCTTCGGACGCGACCTGACCCAACTGGCGATCAACAACGAACTCGACCCGGTCATCGGACGTTCACGAGAAATCGAACGGCTGATCCAGATCCTCTGCCGCCGGACAAAGAACAATCCCGTGCTGCTGGGTGAGGCCGGCGTGGGCAAGACGGCGATCGTCGAGGGTCTCAGTCAACAGATCATCAATAAGCAGATCCCCGAGATCCTCAAGGACAAAAGGATCGTCGTGCTGGATCTGGCCATGATGGTGGCTGGGACCAAATACCGCGGCCAGTTTGAAGAACGCATCAAAGCGGTCATCAACGAGGTCCGCCGGGCAGCCAACGTCATCCTCTTCGTCGATGAGCTGCACACCCTGGTCGGGGCCGGCGGGGCCGAGGGCGCCATTGACGCCTCGAACGTCCTGAAACCAGCCCTGGCGCGAGGTGAGGTCCAGTGCATCGGTGCGACGACGCTCGACGAATACCGCAAATACATTGAAAAAGACGGCGCTCTGGAGCGGCGTTTCCAGACGATCATCGTGGAGCCGCCCTCCAAAGAAGAAACGGTGGAAATCCTACGCGGCCTCCAGGATCGTTACGAGGCGCACCACCGCGTGCGATTCACCGACGAAGCCCTGTTCCAGGCCGTGGAGTTCTCGACCCGGTACATCACCGGACGTTGCCTACCGGACAAGGCGATCGACGTCGTCGACGAGTCCGGGGCCCGCGTACGGCTCAAGAACATGACCCCGCCGCCGGACCTGACCAAAGTCGAAGAGAAGATCGAGCGACTGCAGCGTGAGAAGGACGAAGCCGTGCGCGGCGCCGACTACGAGCGGGCCGCCTCGCTCCGGGACGAAGCCCAAAAACTCCTGGAAGAGAAGACCCAACTCCACAAGAAGTGGTACGAGCAGAACAAAGAAGTGACCGGCGTAGTCGATACCGAGATCATCGCCGAGGTCGTTAGCAATATGACCGGCGTGCCCCTGACGCGGCTCGAGAAGAAAGAGACCCAGCGTCTGCTGGAACTCGAATCCGAACTGCACAAGACGGTGGTCTCGCAACACGAGGCGATCACCACGGTGGCCAAGGCCGTGCGGCGCAGCCGCAGCGGAATGAAAGATCCGAATCGGCCGATGGGCTGCTTCATCTTCCTCGGCCCCAGTGGTGTCGGAAAGACCCTGTTGGCCCAGGCGTTGGCCGAGTTCCTCTTCAGCGACCGCAACGCTCTGATCCGGCTGGACATGAGCGAATTCATGGAGAAGCACAACGTCAGCCGTCTGGTCGGCGCCCCTCCAGGATATGTCGGCTACGAAGAAGGCGGCCAGTTGACCGAGCGGATCCGACGCCGGCCGTATTCCGTACTGCTGCTTGACGAAATCGAGAAGGCGCATCCCGATGTGTACAACATGCTGTTGCAGATCATGGACGAAGGCCACCTGACGGACAGCTTCGGCCGCAGCATCGATTTCAAGAACGTCATCATGATCATGACCAGCAACATCGGCGCCGAACTGATCAAGAATCAGTCCGGATTCGGCTTCGGGAAGAAGACGCCCGAGTCGAACTTCGACAAGATGAAGGACGTCCTGCACAAGGAGGTCGAGCGTCACTTCCGGCCGGAATTCATCAACCGCGTCGACAACATGATCGTCTTCAGACCGCTGAGCAAAGTAGACCTCACGACCATCGTCGAGTACGAACTGGCCAAGGTCTTCAAGCGACTGGTAGAGCACGGCCTGCACCTCGAGTTGACCACGCAGGCCAAGGAATTCCTGATTGAAAAGGGCTATAACCCCGAATTCGGCGCTCGACCCTTGCGACGGGCCATCGAGCACTACATTGAGGACCCGCTCTCCGAGGCGGTCCTGGGCGGCCAGTTCAAGGGCAAGAATCTCGTCAAGATCGATGTCCAGGACGAAGAACACCTGAACTTCGAGGGCGAACAGATGGAAGAGCCGGAGAAAGAAGAATCCGACAAGGTCGGGGCGGCCCAACCCGAATAGCCCCTCGCCTGGCCAAACGCAACTCAAGCCGCGTGCGTCGAACCAACGACCACGCGGCTTTACTTTTGGCTCGCCTGCACCTCTGCAACGCTCTGTTGATCGGCCAGGTGGACCTCAAATTCCTCGCTGGGCATCCATTCGACGCGGCCGTCGAGGCGCAGAACCACGTAACCATTGCGGAGGAGCGAGGCGGGATGCCTTTTTTGTGAATAGGCGAGGATGGTGTCGCCGGAGGCGTCCAGGTCGACCCAGAGGGCGCGATAGCGCAGATTACCGATCCGCACGGAACCTTCCACCTGGTCCTTGACGGTGTCAACAAACGACTGTGGGGGCAGACAGCCGTGCTGCCGGCGATAGTCGAGAACGCGCCGGCCAAGCTGATTGACCGCTCGCACGGCCTCGGAGCGGTTGACATAGTCCTTCAGATGGATCATCCCCACGACGGCCGCCACGGTAGCCGCTAGAACGAGGAGCGACTCGATCAACAAAACTCGCTTCTTGGCAGTCATGGGGCGCCTCTACTTTGGCAGCCGGTGTAGCTATCGCCCGACCTTGACCCGATTGCCTTCGACCTGGAGGCGGTCCTCGGCAAACCATGCGATGGCCTGCGGATAAGCAATGCACTCCTGCTCGAAGACCCGGGCCGCCAGCGCATCGGGCGTATCGTCGTCCTCGACCGGGCAGGTCCGCTGGGCGATGATAGGCCCACTGTCGTATTCATTCGTACAGAAATGGACCGTGCAGCCGCTGACCTTGCAACCGGCGGCCAGCACCGCCTCATGGACGTGATGGCCCCACATGCCCCGGCCGCCAAAGCTGGGCAACAGGGCCGGGTGAATGTTCATAACGCGGTTCTCGTACTGGGTCGGGATATTCCAGAGACAGAGCCACCCGCCCTGCACGACCAGATCCACCTTGGCGGCATCGAGTGTCTCTTCCAGCCGCATGCTGAACTCCGCGAGGTCCGGATAGTCCTTTTTCCGAACGATCTCAACGGGAAGTCCGGCGTCCTGGGCTCGCTGCACGCCGGCGACTGTCGAGCGTGAGCTGATAACAATCGCGATCTCGGCGTTGAGCCGCTTGCTCTTGATATCGTCGAGGATGTTCGTCATCGTCCGCCCACCCCCACTGATGAGCACACCCAGTCGGAGTTTTTTCCCACTGGCCGGGGCGATCGATACCGGGTCTTCCTCGATATCCCGGCCGGCATCTAGGGCTTCATTGACCAGCCGGTCGGCGTCCTTGTTCTGCTCCCGCCTGACGTGGATGACGGCACACTTGGCGAAGTCGCTCCGCAAAGACTGGGCCCGTTCGAATAGCGGTCGAATCAGCTCGCTCTTGACCTTGTACCGACCCGCGATCTGCCGAACGATCAGTTCGCTGTCGCTGAAGACAGTCACCTCATCGCCGCCGATCTCCCGGGCGACCTCCAGGGCCTTGACCAAGGCCGTGTACTCGGCCACGTTATTGGTGGCTTCCCCCAGGAACAGACCGCGCGCCGCCAGTCGATTGCCTTCGGGATCATCAATAACAAAACCGGCGGCCGCCGGTCCTGGATTGCCACGGCTGCCGCCATCGGTATGAACAATCAGCTTCGCAGACAACAGCGTTCCTCCGTGAAGCACTCTGGCCCAGTGATGGAACCCGCTAGTCCTGAGAATCGCTGAGTATCAGGATTCTCGTGCAGTTTGCACAACGGATGATCTCGTCCCGCGTCATAAGCAGGTTGACGGATTCGGCCGTGATCCCCATGAAACAGCCACCGCAACTGTAGGCGCCCGATTTGCCCTCTTGCTGATCGACCTTCACCACAGCCTCACCGTCGTAGGTGTCGGCCACACGTCCGAAGACTTCCAACGCCGGTGCCGGTATCTCCTCGGCGACCTTATCCCACTCCGACTGGACCTTGGCGATTTCACCCTCGTACCCCGCTGCCGAACCCTCGGCCTTCTTCCGCGTCTCCTCGAGCAGTTCCTTCTGGTCCTCGATCTGCTTGCGGATAGTGGTGCACTCTTCTTCGTCCGTATCGATCGCCTTCATCAGTTCCAGAATCTGCGTCTCGATCTTGGAGTTGTCCGCCTTAGTGGTATTCAGCATCGTCAAGACCGCCGCATACTCCTTGTTGGTCTTGGCGTTGTTGAGTGACCCCCTGAGCTTGCTGACCTCCGCGTCTCTCGTCTTGAGCTCCAGTTCCAGCCGGTCGCACTGGACCTTTGTTAGCAGGGTCTCCTCCTTCTTGGCCTCCAAGGCGCTCTGAAGACTGCGGACTTGATTTTCCTGGATGATGACGCTACGACGGCATCGGGCCAACTTGGCCTTGGCCGCACGCAACCGGTTTTCAACGCTCTGAAGTTTTACCAACCCATTTAGTACAGGTCCCATGCATGCTCCTCGTGGTTGACCCACATTTCTTGAGCCCTTTATTATGTCCACCCGAGGAGTCTTTCGCAATAGAAACCTGTAACGTTTTTGAGATATTTTTCTCGCCCGTTCGGTTCTCTTTGGGCGTACCCCGCCCGTCAGCCGGGAAAAGACTGGAAGTCAGACCGATCTTCGCGCAATCCACAACGCGCGTATGCCAAGCTCTCCCCCGCTCATCCCTGTAGCAATTCGACTTCCACGCGGCAACTGAGACGCCCTCGGTCCGCGCCAACCGCTCCTCCATCAGCCTGGCCATCACTCATACATCTCGGTTGACATGGCGTGCAAGAGCACCGACTGTGACGTCAGATGGGAAATGTCAGTATGATGCATTTCTATGAACACATTTTAAGGATATGAGGCCTGGGTATGATGTGGTTTCAGATGGGGATTGCGCAGCTGAGGACATAGGGCTTCGAATCAACTGCCTGCCCCCCCCCGCCATCCGGAGTGCTTCTCAATAGTTGACACGCACAAATCGCTCAATGCCTTGAATTTGGCCGCTGCCTCGCCATACCTCAGATCATCCGCTATCGGTGCTTCAAGATATCTCAGACTGGGTTACCCTCGTCTGTTAGACGAGGGGTCCAAGAAGAGTCGATTGAGAATCGACGAGCTTACCATCGCCATATGGGGAAGAAACCACTTGCCGTAATCCTTACAACTGCTGGATCTGGCCCTCGTCAATTTTGATCACCTGACTCGAGTGCTTCCCGTATAGCGTTTTGTTCGGCAGTCGCACATTCATCAGAATTGATGACGCGAAATACGTAGTCGCCACAATTGACGAGGTGCCGCATCTCACGTACAAGCGACGTTGCAGGATCGGCATGAATCGCGCAGTCGTGGTCCTGCCTGCTGTAACCTCTATGAGTTGGCGCGAACCGCTCTAGCCGTGGATGTAGGCCCGCGCAAACCGCACAGCGCCTCGCGGAGGTGATTGCCGATCGCGTGCCTTGTCAGGGGACGGAAAATTCCCTTGGCGTGTGTTTCCATATCCGGGCATTCAAGCTGGCTTCGTCGCCGGCGGCGCAATATATTGAAAGGAGGAACACCATGAAGACACGTTTGGCACTGCGATTATCGCTGATCCTCCCGGTTGCGGCAGTCCTGTTGTCCAGCGGCTGCGGATCGAGCGGGAAGTCGGCGCGTTCGCAACGCACCTACCCCGTGCATCCGGAGATGGACGCTGAGCAGACGACGCCAGTAGCCACTGCCCCCCAGCCGAACCCGGCGGCTTCTGGAAGCCGGTGCGGCCCGTCCGTGGCCTCGCAGACCTACCCGGCCCAGGGAGCGGTCCGCCTGGACGTGCGGGCGCCAAGCCAGGTCCCGATGAACGTCACGTTCGAGTACACCATCAGGGTTACCAATGTCAGTGACGTGATGGTCAGCGACGTCTTCGTGACCGAACGTCTGCCCAGAAACTTCAAATTCCAACGATCCGATCCGCCAGCCAGCCCCCACGAGAACCGCCTGGTTTGGGCACTGGGCTCGCTGGCCCCCGAGGCCAGTCGGGATCTCACAATCTCAGGCATGGCCATCAGCACGGATTGCCTGACGCATTGCGCGACAGTTGATTTCCTGATCCCGACCTGTGCCAACATTGAGGTTGTCGAGCCGAAGCTGGTCCTGAGCAAAACCATGCCCCGGGAGACCATACTCTGTGATCCGATCCCGGTCAGCTTCGTCGTGGCAAACAGCGGAACCGGCGATATCGAGGATGTCAAGATCATGGACATGCTGCCCCCCGGTTTGCAGACGGAAGACGGCAGCAGTCAGATCAATTTCAACGCCGGCACACTGGAGGCGGGCAAGTCGAAGAAATACTCCGTCAAGCTCAAGGCCGCCCGGACCGGCGAGTACGTAAACATAGCCGTTGCCAGTTCGAGCAGCGGTCTCAAGGCCGAGGCTACCGCCAAGACGGTTGTTTTCCAGCCGGTGCTGGTGATAAGCAAAAGCGGACCGGAAAGAGTGTTCCTCGGCCGTCCGCTGACCTATCAGATCACGGTCGCGAACAAGGGCGACGCGCCGGCGCTTAACGCCGTAGCGGAAGATACGGTGCCTGATGGAGTGCGAGCGGTGCGGGCGTCCTCGGGCGGAAAGGTATCCGGCTCGAAAGTGGTCTGGGAGTTGGGCACGATCGCCATCAATGCCTCCAAAACGGTCAGCGTCACCTATGTCCCTGAGAGAGCAGGGACGTACAGCAATGTCGCCGAGGCAGCGGCCACCTGCGCCGATGCCGTGACTGCCTCTGCCAGTACGAGTGTCGAAGGGATTGCCGCTGTGCTTCTCGAGGTGATCGACCTGGCCGACCCGATTGAGGTGGGTGGCGAGGAGACGTATGTCATTACCGCGACCAATCAAGGTTCGGTCGCAGACACCAACGTGCAGATCACGGTCGTCCTGGAAGAGTCGCAGCAGTACGCTTCATCGGATGGCCCGACCCGGGCTTCGGTGGTAGGCCAGACGATCAGGTTCGCGCCGTTGGCCACCCTGCCGGCAAAACAGAAAGCGACGTGGCGGCTTGTCGTCAAAGCCCTCACGGCGGGTGATATCCGCATCACGGTCATCATGAACACGCAGGAGCTGGGACGTCCCGTCCAGGAAACGGAAGCCACGCGACAGTATTGACAGACTCTGTTCAGACGCCAGAGATGTGAACATCGAGCGCCTGCATTGCAGGACGCTAGCACCGGGCCTCACCGGGTGCGGAACGTGCAGTCGACGGGCCGCGCTCGTCTACGCAGAGGAGTCCGGCCCGCCTTCCTGCACGCGGCGGCTGGGGGTTGCCGAGCGCGCAGAATCCGGCCGGTTGGGGCAAGCCCCGAATCTGCTACTAGGGGCCCTTTCTGGGGAGTTGCGGAGTAACCGGGCGTTTTCAGGCCTTGTGGTATGCGAACGCGCCTTGGTGAAGGCAGGTCAGAAATATGGGCCAAAGGGCTTTGGGATAACTGGAGCGTTCGGAACAGGAACACCCCGGACCCAATGCAGCGATAACAAATACACCAACACACCAAACTAGAGCACTGCGATTCATACTGAACCTCCCTTCTGGTCGAACGAATCCTTGCATCAACCTCCGATCAACTGTGTCCCCGATCGGGGACGACTTCGCGCGTCCTTCTCACGTGAGATTGGGTACTCTCTGTGATGCGCGGCCCCAGGGATGGACTGCCTGCCGAAGACCGGCAATCCCAAGGGCTCGGTCCGTAAGTGTCGGTATGGTAGAGTGTAGCGCCCTTAACAACGGAGTCAATTGCGGCAAATACGCACTTTTGGCGCAGCAAGACAAGAATACCCGGGCGAATCTGGAAGGGGCAGAAACCCCAGCCCAAACAGCCCCCTATTGATTTGGCGGAATCCGACAGTATAATCGCGACACCATGAAGGACTTGCTGAAAAGACTCATTCGAGCCCGATCGACGGTCGATACGGGTGAACTGGCGGCTGCCGAAGTCGTCGCAACGCATTTCGGCCGGCACGGCGTGGACTGCCAGGTCGACCAGTGGCAAGAGAACCGGGCCAACGTGGTCGCTCACGTCAAATCGAGCGGTCGCCGTCCCGCCCTGCTATTCATCTGCCATCTGGACGTGGTCAGCCCGGGCGAGGAGCCATGGACCCACGGGCCTTTCGAGGCCCACGAGGCCGACGGCAAAATCTATGGGCGCGGCGCCGTGGACATGAAGGGTGGAACCACCGCGGCCATCGCCGCCATCTGCGACATCGTCGATTCCGGCGTGGAACTGCAGGGCGACATCATCCTGGCCGCCACGGCCGGTGAAGAAACCGACAGCGCCGGGATCAAGCGTTTCATGGAGAACGTCGACGGGTTGCCCGAACCGTCCGGCGTGATCATCCCCGAGCCCACGGATTTCGCGGTCGTCACCGCCCATCGCGGCCTGTTCTGGCTGGACATCACCACCAAGGGCAAGGCCGTACACAGCTCCATGCCCCAGCGGGGCGTCAACGCCATCATGTCCATGAAGCGCGTCCTGGACGCCTTGGAGCACTACCAGGTCGCATGCGCACCGCACCCACTGCTCGGAGCCTGCTCGATCAGCGTCAACACCATTGCCGGCGGCGAGGGCAGAAACATCGTCCCCGACCGATGCACGATCAGCGTCGACATCCGTACATTGCCCGGCCAGGATCACGACGCGATACGATATGACATCGAACGGCTTCTCACCCAGATCCGGGCGGAAGTCCCCCAGTTCAGCGGCGAGCTTTCCGTCTACCGCTCCGTGGAAGCCATGGAAACCGATACTGAGTGCGAATTCGTCAAGGCCTTCTGCACGGCCGTCGAGGTGGATATGACCAACGCCATCGGCTACACCACCGACGCGCCGTATGTCGCTCGATTGGGCGTTCCCACGGTGGTCTACGGCCCGGGCAAGCCCAGCCTCTGCCACCAGCTCAACGAGCACATCGAACTGGCCGACGTGGAGGCCGCCGCCGGATTCTACGAGACGGCGATTCGCCGCTTCCTGACCTGACCGTCGGAATCCAATGCCATCATCGCACCCGGGCCGGCATACGCCTGAAACTTTTCGGCTTTTTTGCTGAATTGTTCTTGACTCGGACTCTTTGTGTCTATAAATTATCTTTATGATCCGTCTTAGGGAAACCATCTTGACACCGTCGACCAGCCATACCATGGCCACGTCGGCTGTCTGCACGCACCCCCGCCTGCCTCTCGTGACGACGTTTGTCATTGTAGCCCAGGCTAAGCGCTTTATGGAGGGTGCTCCCTAAGAAGGACTCGCTATCGTAATCGGATCAACCGACGAAGCCTTTCAGGGAGCCAAAGCCCCTGGAAGGCTTTTTTCGTTGGAGAGGAACCGCAAGGCGAAGGGCCGGGCGGACGCATGGGAGTCTTGTCGCGTAATTGAGGTTGAATTCAGATGCATCGCAATACCGTGATCAGCACCGACGAAACGAAGGGGGCCACGCTCATGCTGGCCTCGACGGTGGCCTTCTGCCTGATGTCCGCCCTGGTGCGCTACGCCTCCGATATCGATCCCTACAAGACCACGCTGTTTCGCTTCGTGGTCGGCCTGGGCATCCTGGGCACCGCGGCGTTGTTCGGGAAGATCAAACTCAGATTCACGCACGGCCCCTTGCTCTTCCTGCGCGGCCTCTTCGGCGGTACGGCGATCCTGATCTTCTTCTGGTCGATTCCGAAACTCGGGATCGGCAAGGCGACGGTCCTGATCTACTCGTTCCCGATCTTCGCCAGTCTCTTCAGTGCGATCTTCCTGAAGGAAAGGGTGGGCCCCGCCCAGGTCGCGGCGATGCTGGCCGCCTTCTTCGGCATCTGCCTGCTGGGCTCCGACCATGGCGAAACAATGTCCTGGCTCGCCCTTCCGGGCAGGCACGAACTACTGACCATCCTCGGCGCCCTGTTCGGGGGCATCGCCCTCGTGCTGGTCAAGAAACTCCACGACACCGATTCGTCCTACGCGATCTTCTTCGCCCAATGCGTGATCGGACTGTGGATCGTGGTCGTCCCGGCCAACACCGTGCCCTGCTCGATCGGACTGACCGGCGGGCTCCTGCTCGTGGCGATCGGGATCAGTTCGGCCGTCGGGCAACTCCTCTCGACCGAAGGATACCGCCATCTGGCGGTCCTGAAAGGCTCGCTGCTGGGGATGCTCGTGCCCGTACTAAACTATGTCATCGGCGTGACCGTCTTTGCCGAGACCCTGTCGGCCCGCTCGGCTATCGGCTCGGCGACCGTGCTGGGAGCCTGCGTAGTCGTGTTGTGGAAGAGTAAGAATGGCGCGGTGCAAACCGTCACGGAGGAGAACCATGGAACAACGTAATACCCAAAAACGGTGCCGGTCAGATCATGTGAATGAGACTCACCCGACACGTAGGTTCGACAACGCCTGCTCTATAGACGGATGGTTCAGTCCGCGACGCTACGTCATGGGGAAAGGAGACAACGTGAAGATCACGCTTGCCGAGATGGTCGATTCGGACTGGCCGGCAGTGGCCGCCATCTACCAGGAAGGCATTGACACGGGCCACGCCACCTTCGTCAGTAGCGTCCCGACCTGGGAGCAGTTCGATAACAGACATCTGTCAGATGGCCGTCTGGTCGCCCGCCTGGGTGACAGCATCGTGGGATGGGTCGGCCTCAGTGGCGTCTCGAACCGATGCGTCTACGCGGGCGTCGCCGAGATGAGCATCTATGTCAAAGCGGCCGCGCGCGGGCACGGTATCGGATACCATCTGCTGACCAAGGCAATTGAAGCCTCCGAGCAGGCCGGATTCTGGACGCTGCAAGCAGGGATCTTCCCTGAGAACGCCGCCAGTCTGGCCCTGCACAAACGGTGCGGCTTCCGTTTGGTAGGCTATCGGGAGCGTCTCGGAAAGATGAACGGCCTCTGGCGCGACGTCGCCCTCATGGAGCGGCGCAGCGCGGTGGCCGGAGTTTAGGGAGAGCGGACAATGACGATCAGACCTGTACGAAGTGATGAAGGACCGGTTGTTGTAGATCTTCTGCGTCGGTCGTTCGCGACAGTCGCCGAGCGATTCGGACTGACGATGGAGAACTGTCCCAAGAACATGGCGTTCTACACCGAGCAGCGCTTCGCCGAGGATATCGACCGAGGTATGCAGTACTATCTCCTCGAAGACGACGGGCAGATCTGTGGTTGCGTCGCCCTCGAGCCGGCGAAACCCGAAACGATCTATCTCGGCAGACTGGCGGTCTTGCCCGAGCATCGATCCAAGGGTCTCGGCCAGGCCCTCGTGCACCGTCTCTTCGCCGAGGCGAAACAGATGGGCATCCGGCGCGTGGAAATCGGCCTCATAGAGGAAGATGCGCAACTAAAAGACTGGTACGGCCAATTCGGCTTCGCGTCCACGGGCACCAAGACATTCGATCACCTGCCGTTCGTCGTGGGATTCATGGCGAAAGAATTGTAGTGGGGCGCCGCCCCAAGGACCTTTTCATCGGCCCAACAGAGAAAGAGAGACAATGAGTTCTTTGTACGCATCGAGAATGAACACGATTCCCAGATCCTTCATTCGGGAGATCCTCAAGGTCACCGAGGACCCCGAGGTGATCTCCTTCGCCGGCGGGTTGCCCAATCCGCGCTTCTTCCCCGTCCACCAGATCGCCCAGGCGACGGCGGACACACTGGGAACAGGCGATGCGTCGCCCTTGCAATACAGTACCTCCGAAGGGTATCGACCTTTGCGGCAGTACATTGCGCAGCGCTATCGGGAGAAGAAGGGGTTGACCATCTCGGCCGAGGAGATCCTGATCACCAACGGCTCCCAGCAGGCATTGGACCTGTTGGGCAAGGTGTTCATCGACAGCAACGACGCCATCGCCGTCGAGCGTCCGGCCTACCTGGGCGCACTCCAGGCCTTCTCGGCCTACGAGCCCCACTTCTGTCCAGTGCCTCTGCTGGAAGACGGCATCGACCTCGACCGGTTGAAGGCCGTGCTCGATCAGCACAGGGTCAAGTTCTTCCATACGGTGATCAACTTCCAGAACCCCTCGGGGATCAGCTACTCGGCCGACAAGCGAAAGGAACTGCTCGCCCTTCTGGGACATTACGATACGGTGGTATTGGAAGATGATCCGTACGGCGAACTGCGCTTCGAGGGAACGCCCGCGCCGCCGTTGTGGGACCGCCTCGACGGCAAGGCCATCCTGCTCGGCTCGTTCTCGAAGATCGTCGCGCCGGGACTGCGACTGGGCTGGGTCTGCGCCAAACGCCCGGTCATGGACCATCTCATCGTGGTCAAGCAGGCCAGCGACCTGCACACCAACTTCCTGGGCCAGCGGATTCTACATCAGTATCTCGTCAGCAATGACATCGATGGGCACATTGCGACCATCATCGACGCGTACAGGCATCAGAGGGATGCCATGGTCGCCGCCATTGAGGAGCACTTCCCTCCAGAGGTCACCTTCACGCGTCCCCAGGGCGGCATGTTCCTGTGGGCCACCCTGCCGGAAGAACTTTCGGCTATAGACCTGTTCGAGCGGGCGGCCCAGGAGAAGGTCGCCTTCGTGCCGGGGACCCCCTTCTTCGTCGACGGGGGCGGCATCCACAATCTGAGGCTGAACTTCTCCAACGCTGATGAGAATCGGATCGCCGAAGGTATCAGCCGTTTGGGACGAATCATAAAGGAACTGCTGGTCCACGGAGGCTGAGCAGTCATAGGAGAACAGAATGCAACTGATCGATATTGTCAAACGCCTGGCCAATCCGGCGCCATGGTCCGAGGGCGACAAGATCCCCTGGAACGACCCGGAGTTCAGCGAGCGCATGTTGCGCGAGCACTTGTCGCAGGACCACGACCTGGCCAGCCGACGGTTGGCCATTGTCGAGTCCCACGTTGAGTGGATTCACCAGCGTGTGCTCGACGGAAAACCGTCCCAGATCCTGGACCTGGGCTGTGGGCCCGGACTGTACAGCAATCGCCTGGCCAGGTTGGGACATCGCTGCACGGGCATCGATTTTTCGCCCGCTTCCATTCGACACGCCGCCGAGGAGGCCGATCGAGAGCAACTGCCCTGCACGTACATACACGATGATATACGCCAGGCGAATTTCGGCGCCGGTTACGACCTGGTCCTATTCGTCTTTGGCGAATTCAACGTGTTCCGCCCCGCCGACGCCCGGGCCATTCTGGAGAAGGCCCGCCGCGCTCTCGCCCCGGGCGGCACCCTCCTGCTCGAACCGCATCGTTTCGAGGCGGTGGAGAAAATGGGCGCGCAACCCCCATCGTGGCATACCGCCCCGGCGGGACTGTTCTCCGAGCAGCCTTACTTGTGCCTCCAGGAGAACATGTGGGATCCGGACGCCAAGACAGCAACCACGCGGTTCTTCGTCATCGACGCCGCCACGAGTCAGGTCCAACAAATGACCCAGACCATGCAGGCCTACACCGATCCCGAGTACCGCGCGATGCTCGAACAGGCCGGCTTTGCCGCCGTAGAATTCCTGCCCTCGTTCGGGCCGTCCGAGGACCAACATCGGGACAGTCTCATGTTGATACAGGCCAGACAACAGACAGGAGCGCCGTAATGAAGCCACTGACCTTTCACATCGTCGATGTGTTCGCCGAGGAGAAATACGCCGGGAATCAACTGGCGGTGTTCCGCAACGCCCAGGGCCTCTCGGACAAAAAGATGCAGAGTATCGCCCGCGAGACGAACTTCTCGGAGACGACGTTCATTCTGTCGGAGTCGCCCCGCGACGGGGGCTATGACGTGCGGATCTTCACCCCCGCCGCCGAGGTCCCCTTCGCCGGACACCCGACCTTGGGGACGGCCTACATCATTAGCCGGGAGATCATCGGCAAGCCGGTCGAACAGCTCACATTGAATCTCAAGATCGGACAGATCCCCGTGACACTCGGCACACCGGGCGAGCCCGAAGTGCTGTGGATGAAGCAGAAGGCCCCCGACTTCGGTCCGACAATCGACACCGGCGCCATGGCCGACATGCTGGGGCTGGGCCCGAACCAGATCGACAGCCGCTTCCCAATCCAGGAGGTCTCGACGGGTCTGTGGTTCATCATTGTCCCACTGACGAACCTGGAGGCGGTCCGCCAGGCGCGAGTTTCACGGGACAAGTACTTCGCCTTCGTCGAGCAGAGACAGAAGGCGGGAATCCTCGTATTCAGCCCCGAGACCTACAGCGAGCAAAACGACCTGAACGTTCGCGTGTTCGTGCCCTACTACGGGATCGAGGAGGACCCCGCCACCGGCAGTGGCAATGGGTGCCTGGCCAGCTACCTGGTCCGGCATCGCTATTTCGGCGGCAGCCAGATCGACATCCGTGTCGAACAGGGTCACGAAATCGACCGTCCGTCATTGATCTACCATCGCGCTTCGGAGCAGGCCGGCCAGATCGACGTCAACATCGGCGGCAAGGTCGCCATGATCGCGAAAGGGAATCTGGTGTAAGCATGGATCACCTACTCAGATGCCACGAGATGGTCAAGGACGATTTTGTCCGAGGGCAGAACTGTTACCTCTATGACGCCTCAGGTCACAAATACGTTGATTTGGAAGCAGGCGTGTGGTGCACAGTGCTCGGACATAATCACCCCCAGATCAATGAAGTGATGAAAGCCCAGATCGAGCGGATAGCGCACCTGAATCACCGATACACAAACGGCTTGGCAGAAGAAGCTGCCGCGGCGCTATTGGATACTCTGGGTATTCCCGACGGCAAGACCATATTCCTATCTTCCGGCAGTGAAGCCGTCGAGTTCGCTCTGCGGATCGCCAGACTTGTCACAGGCAAGAGGCTTTTCTTGACGCTGTCCGATTCATACCTCTCGGCGTATGGACGCGCAGGTGAAACCGACGCAGCAGAGCGCGTTACTCTTGACTGGAGCGGTTGTCGCCACTGTGAAAGGGTCAATCATTGCAGCAAGTGCGACAGGCTTGTCGACATACCGTTCAGCGACATTGGGGCGTTCGTTCTCGAACCCGGGAGCAGTTCCGGCGCCGTGAGATTTCCTCCAAAGGAACTGATTGATGCCATTGTACGCCTGATGGCACCTCACGAAGGCCTGCTGGTGGTGGACGAGGTGACAACGGGCCTTGGGCGAACCGGCGAATGGTATGGATTTCAGCATTATGGTCTGAAACCCGATATCATTGCGATCGGTAAGAGCCTCGGCAACGGCTACCCCATCAGCGCGGTAGCGATGAGACGCGACATCGCAGAGGCGGCCGAGCAGAGCGGATTCCATTACGTGCAATCTCATCAAAACGATCCATTGGGCTGCGCCATTGCCCTGGCGATCATACGCGTAATACAACGTGAGGCGCTGGTGGAGAGAGGCGCGCGAATAGGCCAATCCCTGCTGAACCAGCTAAAGGATATAGGGGAGCGCCACCAGGCTGTCACGGAGGTGCGTGGGAGGGGCCTGATGCTCGCCATGGAATTCGATGATGACGGGACAGGGGCCACCACTACAGGTGTTTACCACGCCATGTTGCATCAACGGTATCTTGTCGGTTACAGTCCGGCTCTGCATGTAATAAGGCTCGACCCTGCCTTGACCATAGAAGATAGTATTGCTGCAAACTTCCTGGAGCATCTGAATTCTGTTGTCGCAGGATTGGTGTGACTGTGACATTCAGGGAGGTAACGCTTGCAGGCAAACAGACCAATGACAATTTCAAGACGTGAGGGCTGGCGATGAATCCGTATCGGATAGACTTCAAAGATAAGTCGTGGGATGTTCCGGCGGTCGGCGTAAGGTGCAGAGCGCATGAGCAAAGTGGCCGAAAGCTGCGGCTAGCTGAGTTCACGAGGGAGTTTGAAGAGCGTCAGTGGTGTACGAATGGGCATATCGGATACGTTCTCGAGGGCCGGATGGAGATAGACTTTGATGACGGTGTAATCGCATTGGCCGAGGGCGACGGTTTGTTCATACCCCCAGGTGAGCCACACAAGCACAAGGCGCGGATTTTGACGGATCGTGTGAGGGTTATTCTGGTCGAAGACATCTAACGGTAGCGCACGTGTGGGAAACGGACGGGACATGACATCGTTGCATATGAAGATCGAACAGGAATTGGCACATGGCGGGGCCGACTTCATTGGCTTCGCGGATGTAAGTTTCTTGCCCGATGATGTGACCGGCGCGCTGCCGCGCGCGATTTCGTTGGGCGTGGCTCTCGATCCGACGGTGGTGCGTGAGATCACGAACGGGCCGACCCGACGCTACTTTGCCGAGTACCAGCACGTCAACGCCCTGCTGGCGCGGCTGTGCGAGAAGGCGGCGGACATCCTCAGAGAAACAGGCTGGCGTGCCGAGCCTTTCACCGCCACCACCGAACACTTTGACCTGGCGACGCTATCGATGCCGCTCTAGCACAAAACCATCGCCACCAGGGCGGGCCTCGGGTGGATCGGCAAATCGGCCCTGCTGATCACGAAACAGTATGGACCAGCGATCCGTTTGGGCTCCGTCCTGACCGACGCCGAACTGGAGACGGGCACGCCCGTGGACACCTCAAGTTGCGGCTCATGCCGATGCTGTGTCGAGCGCTGCCCCGCCGGCGCCATCGTCGGGGACAACTGGGAACTGGGCACGCCGCGTGACGCGATCTACACCGCGCCTACCTGCCGAGCCATGGCCAGAAAGCTCTCCGATCGGCAGAGCATTGAAGCGACTATCTGCGGCATCTGCATCAACGCCTGCCCCTGGACCCAGCGCTACCTCGCCCGCCAATGACACCGCATCGGCACGATGAAGGCGATTCACTTCTTCTGCTCCAGAGTGTGAAGTGCGTCTGCGAAGCGAATACCCAGGTCGATGTAGCCGACCGTGTCGTAGTGCCACTTGTCGGAATACCCATAGCCATCGGTGCTGGTGACCAGGGCCGCGCACGCGTCTTTCCGGCAGAAGTCCGCCTGAGCCCGGCGTACGACAGAGCCATAATCCCATATCTGCCCATCGTCATCCTTGCCTGAATCGGAGATGCGCCCGACAACAACCGGCAAATCATCGACGCGCAGGGCCGCCCGGACAAGGTCCATCAGGCGTTTCAGGTTCGCCTCGTACTGTCGCGCGATCGTTTCGTCGCCAGCGTCGCTCTCGCCCTGCATCCACACGATCCCGGCTGGGACCAGCATATCGTCCTGACCGTCGCCATCAATGTCCCGAACAGACATCGCCCGGCGTAACGTCGCCAGGAAGTGGTCGTATTGATTGACGCCATCGCCCTTGTCGAAATCGGGGTCCCAGCAGCCGAAATACCGTGCCGCATCGACATGAATAGACGTCCCGCCCTTGGAGTACTTCAGAAGCGCAACCGGACGTGAGCCGTTCAACTCGCGCAGGCGTCGGGCCAGCGTCAGTTCCACGCCGAACCGATCGGAATACGTGTTGGTGACTCCGTCGGACTTGAATCCCCGACCGTGCCCAGGCAACAGCGACGACCATTTGCCCGCCCCGTTGACGGGGCTGTTGTCATCGGCCGCACTGCTCTGATAGATCAGCACCCCCTCCGGCGGCACCTTGAGTCCGCCAGGCAACTCACCGACGGAACCATACCCATCCATATTGGACTGCCCACCCAGGTAATAAAGCTTGTACACCGTCCCATAGACGGGTGACAGACCAGCTACAAGCACAATCAGGATCACAGCAGCAACACATCGTTTCATAAGACCTCCAACAACTTAGTTTCTGGCAATGGAACACCCTCTCAGCGAACACCGCCCTTGTACTGGACCTACACCGACCTTGTCAACACTTCCAACACGATCATTGAAGAGGCCCGGTGAATCGGGTATAAACAGAACTCGTCAGAACCAATTAGAACCATCGCAATCGCAGGACAGGTGAGAATGGACGTGCATTTTAAGAAGTATCATGGGCTGGGCAATGACTATCTGGTGATCGACCCAAACGTTCGGGATGTGGCGATGACCGAGGCGAATATCCGGCTGATCTGCGACCGCAACTTCGGTGTCGGCTCCGATGGGATTCTCTACGGGCCCCTGCTCGATGGGGACATCCCGGCCCTGCGGATTCTCAATCCCGATGGCAGTGAGGCGGAAAAGAGCGGCAACGGCCTGCGCATCTTCGCCAAGTACCTCTTCGAGAAGCAGTACGTCACATCCAAGACGTTCCAGATCAAGACGCTGGGCGGGATCGTTTCCGTCCAGGTCAAGGACAACGTCGCGGGACTGATCCGCATCAATATGGGCAAGGTCACGTTCATCAGCAACGAGATCCCCGTGGCCGGCGAGCCGCGTGAGGTGGTTAACGAGGTCCTCGACGTCAACGGCGTCGACTTCGAGGTGACCTGCCTGTCGATCGGCAATCCTCACTGCGTGATCCCGATGGAGGAGGTCACCGAGGAGCAGGCTCGAGCGATCGGTCCCTACGTCGAGAACCACGAGCGGTTTCCGAATCGGATCAACGTGCAACTGCTCAAGGTCCTGGACCGCGCCAATATCGATATCCGCATCTGGGAGCGCGGGGCCGGCTATACCCTGGCCTCGGGCAGCAGCTCGTGCGCCGCGGCCTGCGCCGCCCACAAGCTCGGGCTGGTCGATAACGATATCACCGTCCACATGCCCGGCGGCGAACTCCACATCGAGATCGCCGACGATGGCGAGGTCTTTATGACCGGCCCGGTGGAAGGCACGTTCGAGGGCACGTTCCACGTCGACCTGGAAGAGCGATTGTCAAAGAGCAAGTAGCGGAAGCCGGAACTCATGGACGCGCAGCCCCGACTGAGACGGGCGACCAACGCCGACGCCGAACAGATCCGAGCGCTGGTCTACGGCGTGCTCGAAGAATACGGCCTCAAGCCCGACCCAGGCAGCACCGACGCGGACCTTGACGACCTCGAACAGTCCTACCTTGCACCGGGCGGAACCTTCCGGGTCCTCGAAGATCCAGACGGCGCCGTCATCGGCGCCTACGGGCTGCATCGCATTGACAGCGACACGTGCGAGTTGCGCAAGATGTATCTGTCTCGCAGCCGACGCGGCAAAGGACACGGCAAACGCCTGCTCGACGACGCCCTGGCCCGCGCCAGGGAACTCGGTTTTACGCGTGTGACACTCGAGACCGCCTCGGCCCTCAAAGAGGCCATCGCCCTGTACGAGCGCTACGGGTTCGTCCCCTACCACCCCGACCACCTCTCGGCCCGTTGCGACCAGGCGTACATCCTCGCCCTGAAGTGACGCATCCCCTGCTAACGCAGGTAGGACCACTTCCGCTCACTCTCCGGGCGGTACCAGAAGAGTTGCCAGTAGCGCTGGTCGGTTTCGAAGACGTCGATCGGGTCGAGGTTTAGATCGAACCGGGCGGGCAGGACACCGAATTTTTTCATCTCGCGGATGTACTGGGCGTTCGGCTTGAAGCCCGGCATGCCGAACCGGGGGATCTGGTCGTATTGCTTCTTCCGCTCCAGCATCAGGCCGAGCAGCGCCTTGTAGTAAGGATCGTCCTTCCCGCGGAACCGGTGGCGACAGGTGCCCCAACCGCCGGCGGCCTTGGGCAAGGGACCGAGCAACAGGGGTGACAACTCGGGTCGGGACATATTCAGCAGGATGTGTCCCGAGAAACGGTAGTCATGCTCGCGCACGATGCGTTCGTGCGGCGCGGTGTGCAGTTTCTTGACCAGTTCGCGCCGCTGCTCCTCGGAGATATGAACGGGCAATGGAGGCGCTTGCTTGCCCGGTGCGTGACATCCGCGACACCGCTGATTGAGAACGGGCGACCAGAGGGCCGCGTGGGCCAGACCTTGCCTGCCCTGGTCCTCGGCGTTGCGCAGGGCGGCGTAGGTCCCGGCGTAGGGCGCGGCGCTTTCGAGCCAGAGCCAGATCGTCCGCCACTCGCGCGGCGTCAGCGTGACATCGTAGTGCGAGCCGTCGATCTTCGACATCAGTTTGCTAGCCGAAGAGCCGATCGTCTGAGGCTTCTGATTGCCCAGCCCGTTGCGCCCATCGGCGACCTGACCGGTCGCCAGGAGCGTGTAGTAGCTGATCGACCAGCAGGGGCCCAGATCATCCGTCAACGCGACGCGCCCCTCCGGTTTCTCGTAGCTGTGACAACTGACGCAATGCGCGTTGAGGATCGGCTGCACGTGTCGGCGAAAGTCCAGCACGTCCGGCTGCCCTGCGAACGGCTCGATCCGGCTGGGCGACCGCTTGGCCGCCGTCGGGATCGGCGTCGCCATCGAATCGGGCGTCTGCCCACGCGGCTCGTGACAGCCCACGCAGCCGAGCGTTTCGCCCGGCATGACATTGGTGAAGCTCTGCATCCGCTTGACGGACAGGTCGTTAGCATCGAGGCCCACGAAGAACACGGGCCGACCGGCCGGAACCTCGAAATAGGCCGAGCCATCCTCCTCGACGGGCACGGTCCCCAGCACGCGTTCCAGAGTAAAGGTCCCGAGCCAGGAGGTCAGGTCCATCCCGCCGCTGAAGTTCACGGGCTTGGGCAGGGTTTCCAGGATCAGCAGCTTCTTGATCTGGCCCGGCCGGACCCCTTCCATGTTCCGACCACTATAGATATTGGCCAGGAACATTCGTCCGGTCGCCTGCGTCATATCCGTCTGGTCCACGACGATGCGCTCGCGCGGGCGCGGGCGGACGAGGACCGGCTCGTGGATGTTGGCGTTGCCCTTGTTCTCCACGACCAGTGTCACGTCGCCCTTGCGCGTCCCCAGCAAGAGCTTCTTGTGGGAGGCGACGATGAAGGACGTCTCGTCGATCGGGTCCGGATCATTGCAGGGCGCCCAGCCGCGGACGCCTTTGAGCGTGATGCGGCGCCGCCCGCGCTCATCGTCCGGCCCGTACCGGGACGTCATCGTGCAGACATGCCCCCGATGGTCGGTGGCCCCATGGCCGGGCGAATCGATCAGCAGCAGTTCGTTCGTGCCGGGGATTGGCTTGGCGTCGATGTACAACGGATAGTGCTGCTGGTTGCCAAAGTACGCCATCACGGCGGTCCCGTCGGGATTCATCGTCCAGAGCTGATGATAACCCACCTGAGACCGGTCGACGTATTCCCATCGCGTGTAGAGGATGCGCCCGTCGGGCAGGACGCTGGGTGTGTTGTCGTGTTCGAGGTTGAACGAGAGCGGACGGAGGTTGCGCCCGTTCCGGTCGCAGCGAAAGAGCGTGCCGACCTGGGTCATCCAGCATCCGACCCAGCGCATGCTGCGGGTCGAGACAAAGACGATGTCGTCGTCGGGCAGGTAGGCCGCTTCGTAGTCATCGAAGGGAACATTCGTCACCCGCCTCAGCCCAGTCCCATCGGCCTGGATCTCGTAGAGGTTGTAGCAGTCGGTCCCGGCCGGTCGATAGGAAAACAGAACCGTCGCGCCGTCGTAGTGGACGTGCGGATCGCGGACGCTGCCGCCTTTGGGATCGAGCAGAACGCGGATGTCGCCGGTCGTGACATCGAGCAGATAGAGCTTGCTCTCGTCCGGCTTGCCATTGCCCGCGTAGGCCTTCTTGTTCGCATCGTCGCAGTAGTAGCCAATGTTGGCGTACCAGTGGGGATCGTCGTAGGCGAGCCTCGTCGTGAAGACGACCTTCTCGACACCCAGCGTGGCCAATCGCTCCAGAGCCGGACCCGTACTGAGACCCGGCACCGCCAGAGCCGCCCCGCCGCAGACTGACAGTACGAGAATCAGAATGGACAACCATCCGACGCGATACAAACCGGTGCGAACTCGACCTTCGCCCATAACAGACTCCTCACGACAACCCAGGTGGCAAACGCCAGCGATCTTCTCTTCCAGCATAGAACCCAGCCCCCCGCCTGTCAACGCACCGCCCCACGTCGCCAAGCCAATCCAGAAGCCTGGAAGACGGGCCAATCCACGCCCGAAATTGGCTTTGTTTGGCTTTGTTTTTCAAATCGACCCGCGTTTCCAGCCCACAAACACGGAAATTGGGTTCGTTTTGCATAAAACGGGTCTCGTCCGCCGGCCCCCTTTACCCGCCCGGGCGGGATGGCCATCGCCAAGCCCAAACCCGCCGGCAGGATGGAAGATTCACTATTTGCAGCTTAGCATTCATATTCGTTATCTAACGTACAAACTCAACCAGGCGGCGTCAAGCAAAATCTCACCCATCCGGCCCTTTGCCTCATTTGCTCTTCTATTCTTGCCCCCGTAGATTGGTGACACTACAATGATAATGGTAGACGAAGGAGACGCGGAAGCTGGAAGCCTTCGCAGGAAGAACGTGCCTAATCGCTTCGATTTCCAGATCACTCAGGCTCCAAAGGCGGTATTGGAATGAAGATCACATTACACGAAAAAGCGGCAAAATGCTTCAACGACAAGATATGTGCATTCCTCTATGAACTCAAACCGGACGAACTGAATCAGAACCAGAAAGACCGACAGCAAAGGGCCAAAAGGCCTCACAGGAAATCATCAGCTTCCGAAGTCTACATTAGTGGCATACTTACCGAGAGAGACATAACCAACATACCGTCTTTGGGATACATCGATCATCAGTCCGGAAAACAGATGGCGAGGTTCTTCCCAACCCCGAAGGGGCCCATAGGTCTTAACAGAAATGTCTATGAAGAGTTTGAAGCCTTCATTGAGAAACTCCATGGCAGGCGCGAGATCAATCGCTTCTTGAGTCGGGATTTCCTCAGAGATTGCGCATTCGAATGGTTCGAGAAGCAATACCAGGGCGTCCTTCGAGACAACAAAGACTGGATAGCTTTCTTGGCAGAAAAGGCGGAGATAGCGATAGCGTCTCTGAAAGTCTCCATACCAATTTCATTTCTGATCATTGAGAGACCATTCACAGTTGGCGCGATCACCTTTGAGTATTTCGAACGCGAGTTCTACGATCGCTACATTGACCGCTTTAGGGAGAACGCTGGAGAATGTACCAGCCGCGATCGAGACAAGTTCCGCGCTTTTGAGACCAGGTTCAGGAAACAGTACCAAGGCAGGGTCTTCGGATCCATGGTCGTAGAGGCTGAGCCAAAACAGTGCGTTCAGATCGCCACGTCGGAAGTCGAGAAATCACTCATGGTGTTGAGGTTCTTCTCACCCACTGCTTCTGTGCCTGAGATACCGTGTTACTTTGGGAGAATGGGGCATACACACCTTCCGGCGGATCATTCGTTTGTCTTCCATGATGAATTGCCTGCGATTGGAGAAGGAACCGCTGAGAAGAGGGCATATGAATGGGGCCTCAGTGATCGCCAAGTGTCGGAACTTGAGAAACTTGGCCTCAGAACGGCTTCAGATTTGATCTTACGAGACAAGCCTACGAAGTTCGAGGATCTAGTTCTGAGTAGCCTCTTCTTCTTCACGCGATCTCTGACATCAACGTGCTTCCAGGATAGGATCGTCTACGCCTTGGTATCTGTGGAAACGATTTTGCTACGCAACCAAACGGAGCCCATACAGTCGAGCATCGGTCTCAGGCTGGCTTTCTTGACTGAATCGGACCCTAAGCAACGAAAGAAGGTCAAGGACTTGATCACGAAGGCATACAAACTTCGGAGTTCGTACATACATCACGGGAAACGCGGGGAGGACTGGGTGCTTCTGCAGGATCTCCAGCATGCTGTGTGGAGCGGAATCAGCGAGGCGCTACTCTCGACGCGTAAGTTTGCGGCGCAAGAACATTTCCTGGAGCATATAGACAGCATTGTCCTCCGATGATTCCCATGCTGGCCAGATAACGTGCGTCGTGAAGACCGCTTCCACGAGAGGAGGCGACATCGAAAGGGTATGCCGAGTTACGGGACGGGCGTGTGTGATTAAGGACGTGGCGGTGAAATGATGTCGTGCGCACGGCACACCCTAGCGGGCCCAATAGGGACAGTGGGGTCTCATACGAGCGTACCCACAAGATCAGTGTATAACAAGGGATGCCTACACGCATCGTTAACCTGCTGAGGGAATATGAATGGAATCAAAGAAGAAACACGGGACAAACAGGATAGAAATAATGTACGCCCAAACTGCGAAAGTGGCGGAAACATTCTGGGAGTGGCGTCACAAGGTGATGACTCGGTTCTTTGCCACGACCGGCGGCATACTCCTCGTAGCAGGTTGGTTCTACAAAGACCCCAGACTGAAAACGTGGACATTCGCGCCCTTCCTCATCGGCGCTTGCCTCTCGATGCTTTCGCATCTTCTGGATCGAGTCAACACTCATGTGTTACGTGATTGCTACCGCATCGCCGCAGATCTTGAGGGCAAGATGGCCAGTGGCGGTGGCATCTTCACCTGCATCGAGAACATCCACTACCATAAGGGTTCCTATCATGCCGTGTTGCGGTTTGTTTACCTCAGCACAGCAGCGGTCCTTGCGGCCTTGGGAGTAGCGGCTCTCGTGGTAGTGAACTAGATCGGCTGGCACGCCCCGCCCCACGTGTCTTGTCATGTCGTTACCTGTAGGGACCTGGGCATGTGTCCGAAGGAAATTGACAGGGACGGGTCCGTGCGGTACGCTTTTGATGTCGTGCCGCAGAATGAACTGGAACCGAAATTCTAGTGAGGCTCTTATGAACCATCGATCGATGTCACGTCGTGACGTTTTGAAGCATTCGACTCTGCTGGCTGCGGGCGCGGTTTGGGGGGTTGGGTCCCATCCGGCGTTTGGCAAGAGCGCTAACGAGAAGCTCAATATCGCCTGCATTGGCGTGGGCGGACGCGGGAGCGCCAATGTGAACGGGCTGGCCAGTCAGAATCTTGTCGCCTTTGCGGATGTCGATGATGCGCGGGCCGGGAAAATCTACGCCAAGCATCCCAAGGCCAAGACCTACCGCGACTGGCGCAAGATGCTCGACGCCCACGGCTCCAAGCTGGACGCGATCGTGATCAGTACGCCGGACCATACACATTTCCACCCGGCGGTGGCGGCCATGCAGCTCGGTCTGCACGTGTACCTGGAAAAGCCCCTGGCGCACAATGTGTGGGAGACCCGCATCCTTACGGACCTGGCGAGGAAGAAGGGACTAGCCACCCAACTCGGCGCCCAGAGGCACGCGATGCCCAACATGCGGCGGGTGGTGGAACTGGTCAAGAGCGGCGCGATCGGCAACGTAACCGAGGTCTATAGCTGGTGCGGCGGCAGTCGCGGCATGCCCGAGATCCCGACGGACCGCCCTGCTGTTCCCAGCACGCTGGATTACGATCTGTGGGTGGGGCCGGCCGACTACCGACCCTATCATCCCTCCTTCTGCCCCTACGGATGGCGTTTCTGGTGGGACTACGGGACCGCCGAGACAGGCAACTGGGGCTGCCATATCCTGGACATCCCCTTCTGGGCTCTGGACCTGAAATACCCTCAGCATGTGGAGGCTTCCGGCCCGCTGGCCGATACGGAGCGGACGCCCAAGTCCATGCAGGTAACGTACAAGTTCCCGGCCCGCGGCGGAAAGCCCCCGCTGACGCTGCACTGGTCGCATGGCAAGCCAGCCGGGCTCGAGGAGAAGGGTATTCCCAGCAAGGGCGCCAATACGATCTTCATTGGCGAGAAAGGCATACTGACCTGCGATTTTGGCCAATACAAGCTCTGGCCCGAGGATAAGTTCGCCGACTTCACGCCCCCGGCGCCGTCGATAACGCCCTCCCCTGGCTTCCACAACGAGTGGATCCTCGCCTGTCGGGGCGAAGGGCCGGCGACCTGCAACTTTGACTATTCAGGGCCTCTAGCCGAAACGGTTCTGCTGGGCAACGTGGCGTACCGAGCCGGCAGCGGCTTCGATTGGGACGCCCGCACGCTGACGGCCAAGGGCTGCGAAACGGCCAAACCCCTGCTACGGGAGACCTATCGAGCCGGCTGGTCCGACACGGTATAATCCAGCCTGTCGAAGACGTCGGCGCGATCGCTAGCCAAACGGGATTGACTGGGGCGAGGCTTTTGTCTATCCTATAGCTAGAGCATACGGAGTGGGAGCTGTGGCAGGAGAAGGGTAGACGATGCGGCGGGCGCGTCTTGCGACGCCATGGTGAGGACGCCGCGTCCGGACAAGTGCGCCGAGCTTGAAGGGCTTCCATTGTCGCCATGGAACCGATTGCACTCTACAAGACGTTCAGTCAGGAATTCTTCTACAACTTCCACAAGCACTCGACGGACCTGGAGTTGGAAGAATTGGGCCAAAAGTACAGCGCCTGGCTCAACAAGCATGGTCAAACAGTCAACTTCATCCTCAAGGGTCGGCAGCCCCCCGGGCAATTGCGTCCCGAGGCCAGAAAGGATCTGGAGTTTCTGGCCGAGATGGAGGCGCGGTTCCCCAACGAGTTGCCTCAAAACATTCGCGGCGAACACTTCGAAAGTGAGACGGGATTCAGCGACCTGGAAGGCAAGCTGCGCCGACTGGTCGAAGGCCGCTTGCACCTGGTCAGACTGATCCACCCCTCGGAATACGATAAGAACTACTGGTTCTACACGGCCAGTGAGAATCCGCCCCAGCATGTGTTCAGCCGTGAGTTCGGATTGGACCTGATAGAACACCTCAGAAGCGTGACAGCCACCAACCGAGCCAAATTGACCAACCTGGGCAAGGCGCTGGCGTTCCGCAAAGAGGAGGTCAATCAGTTCTGGACCCTGGCACCCTACCTTCATCACAGCCTGATGCAACTGGGCTATCCCTGGCAGATGAGTATGGCGACCCTCCTGAGGATCGCCGGCAGGCGGTTCGCGCAGGAAGGCGCGCCCTTCGCCGGGTCAACGCGGTTTCAGCTTGGCTACGACGAGAAGATGCCGACCCATCTGCTGGCCCGGATGGAGGCCATGCGCGACATCGCATGTCTCAAGAGAGGCGACTACACCAACCGATACGGCATTGAGACACCGGACTGGCTGAACTAGAAAGCGAACTGGGCCTTGAAAGTGGCTTGGAAGTCGTAGACGTCGTTGAAGTCGTCGATGGCGTCGGTGGGCTGGGCGCTCATCCATTCATTTTCGATCAGGATATAGACGATTTCCCCGAAATCGCGGGTAGTCTTCAGGCCCCAGGTGGTCAGGACCATCAGGGCGAGTCGGCCGTACTTCTCGATGGCCATGCGGCGGAGCCCCTCGCACAGCGTCTGTCCGCTGACATGCCGGGACTCCTCCGTGACATTCTGGACGGTGTAACCCAATCCTTCGTAGACAAACTTGAACGCGGCGGCCTGGTAGCGCCCGTTCTCTTTAGCAATTTCGTCAAGACCCTTTTTCATCGTGGTTCTTCGTAACGCTCCCATGGCTGCGGGGCAGCCGGTAATATGCCGCGGCCAGGGGCGAGCCCAGGCCGCATGAGTAACCCATCCCGGACGAACGTTGACCGGGCCGTCGCGACGAGACTAAGAGACGCTCTGACCGGACACGGCGCCGGTGTCGGGCGAGAGCAGGAAAACGTCGGCGCCGCCGGGACCGGTGGCCAGGATCATCCCTTCAGAGAGACCAAACTTCATCTTGCGCGGTTTGAGATTGGCGAAGAAGACCACCAGGCGCCCGACCAGCTTCTCGGGCTCGTAGGCCTTGGCGATGCCGGCCAACACGTTGCGTTCGACGCCGCCCACGTCCAGGACCAGGCGCAGAAGCTTGTTGGCCCCCTCGACGGGCTCGGCGGTCACGACCTTGGCGATCCGCAGGTCCAGCTTCATGAAATCCTCAATGGTGACTTCCGGCTTGAAAGGCGAAGCGGCCTTCTCTTCGGGTTCGGATGCGGGTGTCGCCGCCGGCTGGGCGGTCTGTCCTTCTTTGCTCTCGTCGATCATGGTCTTTACCTGTTCCTCGTCAATTCTCTCAAATAATCGTTTGAAACGACCTATTTCGTGATCTTCCAATGTGCTTTCGACATCGGCAAAACTCAGGGCGTCCACCCGCAGGAACTTCTCCACCTTCCCGGCGAAGATGGGAAGAATGGGCTTGAGGTAGATCGCCAGCACCTTCACAGCGTTGAGCACGGCCGTGAGGGTGACGCGCGTCTGCTCGGCGTCGGTCTTGATCGTCGTCCAGGGCTGCTTCTGCTCCACATACCGGTTGGCCTGATCGGCCAAGGCACTGATCGTCCGCACCGCGGCGGCGTAGTTGAGCCCCTCGTAATTCTTGATAATACCGTCTTTGGCGGCGACCAGTTTGTCCAGCAGTTCACGGCCCTCGGCATCGAGCCGACCCAACCGACCGTCCAACTTCTTGGTCAGCATGGGCCCTGAACGCGAGGCGAGATTGGCATATTTGCCCACCAGGTCGGCGTTCGTTTTGTTGATGAAATCCTCAATGCCCAGATCGATGTCCTCAACGGTATCGGTCAGTTTGCTCGCGTAGTAGTAGCGCAGCGATTCCGGGTCCAGATGTTGAGCAAAAGTACTGGCGCGAATGAAGGTCCCACGCGACTTGCTCATCTTCTGGCCATTGACGGTGAGGAACCCGTGAATGAACAGCTTGTTGGCCGTCTTGAAGCCTGAGCCCATGAGCATGGCGGGCCAGAACAGCGCGTGGAAGTACATGATGTCTTTGCCGATGAAGTGGTACAACTCGTTGTCCGGGCTGTTCCAGAGTTCGTCGAAATCCAGGCCGTGGGACTGGCAATAGTTCTGGGCCGAGGCCATGTACCCGATGGGAGCGTCGAGCCAGACGTAGAAATACTTGTTCTCTTCGCCCGGAATCTTGAATCCGAAATAGGGTCCGTCGCGGGAGATGTCCCAGTCCCTCAGGCCCGCCTGGAACCACTCGTTCAGCTTGTTGGCAACCGATTTCTGGGTGTGCCCGCCGCCGATCAGGGCCTTGAGTTGCTGCTCGTAGTCGGCCAGCTTGAAGAAGTAGTGCTCGGATGTCTGCAAGACGGGCGTCGCCCCACACGTGGCGCAGTGGGGATCGACGAGATCCTTGGGCTGATAGGTAGCGCTGCAGACCTCGCAGGAATCACCATACTGGTCTTCGGCGCCGCAACGGGGACAGGCGCCGCGGACGTAGCGATCGGGCAAAGACATCTTGCAGGTCTCGCAGTAGGTCTGCTCGACATCACGTTTGACGATCGAGCCGGCCTCGTTGAGCCGGTTGAAGATCAATTCGCTGAGTTGCTGGTTCTCAGGCGAATGGGTGCTGTAGTAGTTGTCGAACTCGATGTGGAAGCGGGCGAAATCGGCCTCGTGCTCTTTGTGCACCTCACCGATGAGGTCCTCGGGTCGAATGCCGGCCGCCCGGGCACTAATCATAATCGGTGTGCCGTGCGTATCGTCGGCGCAAAAGTAAAGGCATCGGTGGCCGCACGCTTTCTGGAAACGCACCCACATATCGGTCTGGAGGTACTCCACCAGATGTCCGATGTGGATGGGCCCGTTCGCATAGGGCAACGCCGAGGTAACAACGATCTTCCGAGGCATTTCTCTTCCTTACCGTCTACTGTGGTTTCTTCCCTCTGCCGCCTCGACGAGGCCGGCGGCCCGAGCGCGGTGGTCGCGACGAGCCCGATGATCCCGACGAGCCTGACGAACCGGACGCGTCAGACTTACCGGACGCGTCAGACTTACCCGACGTGTCAGACTTACCCGACGTGTCAGACTTACCCGACGTGTCAGACTTACCCGACGAGTCAGACTTATCCGACGAGTCAGACTTGCCCGACGAATCAGACTTGCCCGACGAGTCAGACGGACCCGACGAACCGGACGACCGAGGTGGCCGTGACGACCGTGACGACCGTGACGGCCGCGACGACCGCGACGGTCTGGGCGACCGAGACGACGCGGCGGCCTCGCCCTCCTTGGGCTTTTCCGGTTTGACCGGCGGGCCGGGAAGGATCGTGAGGTCATCGACGGGAAGAGCGACCCGTTCGCCCTTTTCGGTCTCGACCACCACCAGTTGCGTCAGGATCTGGCCGTTGATGACCTTGCCCTCGACGACTTTCCCTTCACCCTGCTTGGTCCGGACCCAGGTGTTCCGCTTGGGCAACCGCTTCTTGAGGGCCATATAGTTCTCGTCCTCGTAGCGGAGGCAGCACTTCAGTCGCCCGCAGTAGCCGGAGATCTTCGAGGGATCGAGGGTCGCCTTCTGCATCTTCGCCATCCGCATGTTCACGGGCTTGAGCAGTTGGAGAAACTTGATGCAGCAGCATTCCTGACCGCAACTCTCGACGTCGCCAAGCAGCTTGGCCTCATCGCGCGAGCCGATCTGACGCATCTCGATGCGCGTCTGATACTCCTGGGCCAACCGCCGAACCAGGTCACGGAAATCGACCCGGCCTTCCGACATGAAATAGAAAATGATGCGTTCGCCGCCGAAGATATGCTCGGCCCCGACGATCTTCATCTTCAGACGCAGTTCCTTGGCCAGGCGTTCGCAGCAGGCGATCTCCTCGGCGGTGATCTTGGTCAGATGCTGCTGTTCGCTGATATCGTCGGCCGTCGCATAGCGAATGAACTTCCCCTGCGGCTCGCCCGAGAAATTGATATCGCTATTGGTGAAGTAACCGCAGATTTGCTCCTCGTTGAAGCGAAAGCGGCCCTCCTTGTAGGAACCGACCTGACCCACGATCTGGCCCAGTTCGAGGCCCTTATCCGTTTTCACGACAACCTGGGTGGGCGTCCGTGGAATCTGGGCCTCATCGTGCTCGAACAGGCCTATACTCCTCATCCGGCCATGACGAACCAGCATATACTTCTTGCTCTTGTTCGGCTTCGGTTTTGCCGTTGTCTCGGTCATTGCTATTATCCTAACCGGGGGTCGATCGCACGTTCAAAAGGAAACGCACCCCCCGTAAATGGAGATTCACCCTAAACTAACGCTTGAGGGCGATTATAGCAGACGGGGCCAGCCGTAACAACAGGCGCTCGAAAATAAGCCGCTCGTTGACGTTGGCGTCGATCCAGCGGAGGGCTTCATACCCGTCGCTGATCTTGCCGGCCGCCTGTTCGGGGTCGATCCGAGCCGCCAGGCGGGCAATCTCCCGCTCCTGGTCGAAGTGAATGAGGGGATGTTGGTCGACGACATTGACCAACATCGCATCATGGAATGCAGACAGGATGATGCGGACCAGCGTTTTTTGCGCCCGGCGACCGAGATCGCTCTTGCTGACCGTCTTGTCCAGATCGGTCCAGCACGAGGCGATCTGCTTGGCCTGGCCCAGCAGTTGATCGGCCAGATCCAGGGCGTCGGGCAACCCGAAGGTCGCCAGAGAAGCCACGATGGCGCGTTTGGTCTCCAGCAGCGCCGCCCCTTCGGATTCGAGCCGAGCCCACTGGCAGGCCAGTCCCAGACTGCCCTGGGCCAGCCGGGCCAGGAACTGGGCCGGGTCCTGACCGAGACCGATTTCGGTCAACCGGGTCACGATGCGCTGCTCGTCGATCGGGCCGAACCGGATCGTCTGGCAGCGCGATTTCGTGGTGGGCAACAGCCGCTCGATGCGTGTGCAGAGAAGGATGATCGTGCAATAGCCCGGCGGCTCCTCCAGCAGCTTCAGCAACGCGTTCTGGGAGGAGGGGTTGAGCTTCTCGGCCTCGCTGACGACAAAGACCTTACGCCGGCCCTGACTAGGGCGAATCGGCGCCTTCTCCAGCAGAAACTCACGAATGACATCGATCGGCAAATCCAACGGCGGCGGCTTACCTTTGCCGTTCTCCGTAAACTCGCGCAGTTCCTTATAGATATGACCGAAATCCGGATGGGAACCGGCCTCGACAAGCGCACACGAATCGCATGAGCCGCAGCTATCGGTAAACAGCTCCGAGGCCTCCCCTTCCGTCGTGGGATTCTCGCACAGCAGCAGCTTGGCCCATTGCCGAGCAGTCGCGTACTTGCCCACCCCTTCGAGCCCCGCGAAGATGTACGCATGGGCGGCGCGGTCGGCGGCAAAGGCCCGCTGCAGAATTCCAATCGCCTTGTCCTGACAGAAAATCTCTTTTAGTGACATTGCAGTTCGCTACATCCAGATCGCTATTATCATCAAGTCGTCGCCAACGATCGCACGGCCGCCAGCACGGCCTCGTGCACGACATCCGGCCCGGCGGTGGCGTCCACCACGGCAAAATCATCTCGCCCCTGGGCCAGTTCCAGGAAACCCTCCCGAACCTTCGCGTGGTAGCTGTCGCCCTTCTGCTCCATCCGGTCGAGTTCTCGATCCAATCTTCCGGCCGCGGTTTCCAAATCCACGTCGAGGATAATCGTCAGGTCCGGCCAGGCCCGCTCCAACGAATCGGCGGCGATGGCGACCACCTTGTCCATCCCGAACTGTCCGGCATAGCCCTGATAGGCGCACGTGCTCGACAGCCAGCGGTCCAGCAGCACGCACTTGCCCTGCTGCAGCGCCGGTGCAATCTCCTCACTCCAGAGCTGAGAACGCGCCGCCATGTAGAGCAACACCTCGGTCGGCGTCGTCATGGCCTCGTGGGCCGGACTGAGCAGGATGTCGCGAACCTTCTCCCCGATCATCGTGGTGCCGGGGTCGCGAAAACTGGCGGTGACGACACCCTGGCTGTTGAGCCATTCCGTCAAGAGCCGGCTCTGAGTGCTCTTGCCACACCCATCCGGGCCATCCAACACAATGAACTTACCACGAAACTCATCTACCAAGTTACGCTCTCCCAAACTGATGGCTTGTGAAGGGAATCTTTCTGCGTGGTCATCGGCCGGGCCGGTCCTTTCCGAAGACCTCACCGAACAGGTCGTCGCCGATCATTAGGCGCAAGACTTCTCGCTCGACGGCCTGCTCATCCCATTCGGGGTGGCGATCCCGTACGCCGGCGGCGACCACCGAGCGCATGTTGTCACTCAGCTCGAAGGTCATGGCCATGCGACCCTCCATGCCGAGTGAGCGCAACACGCGATTGTGCACGGCCCGGGCTTCGCTTGTCGTATCGTCGAACATATCCCAACCTGGTTATAGCAGCTTTGGGCCCGCCGCCCCGGCGGGCAGGAAATACAGCAGGAAGCGGGCTTCGGAGAACTTGACGCCCAGCATTCTCTCAAACTCCGTCGCCTGCTTGCTGGAAGAGACCGAGAAGCTGTACGAATCGCCCTTGTTAAGGGAACGAGTCTCAATGATCTTTCCGGATATTTTCTCCACGAGATAAGCCGTCCCGACAGCGGGCGCCTCCCAGTCGATCATCATGCCGCCACCGACGAGGTACTCCTCCCCCGGCAAGCCGTCTTCCTGAAGCGTGGGACTTGTCCGGCATCCGACCAGCAGCAAGAGCATCACCGAAAGTCCAACGACCACACACGCCGCGCGTCTGGGACCCATATCACATCCCAATATCATGTTTGATCTCCTTACTATGAGAAAGCCCTACTTTCAGATGTTCCAGTCCAGCAAGAGCGCCACCGAATCTCTTATACGCTCAGCAATATCAAGGCACCGCTGGCAAAGCGTCTGGTCCGCCTCGAAATCCGGCAACACGTTGCCCAGGGGATACTTTGAAGGAAGATAGATCGAATCGAGTAACTCTGCCTCATCTTCCGTAATGGCCAGGACCTGGTTTCTCTGCCCCAGAGCAGTCATCAATTCACCAATGCTGTGTGTCTTTCTCGGCCTCTCGTGCGACTCAATCAGGACCGCCTTGAGCATCTTTTCAACCGCTTGCTGAGCATTCTGAAGACTGGGATTGTACAGATCATTGTCCAGCAGAACCTTCGCGGACGCCAGATTCTCATTCGCATATCCCAACCACGTCCTGGTTTCATCGTTCATAGATCACCTTGCCCCGTTCGATCGCATCCAGGAACAGGCCGTCTTTGGCACCCGCTCTGAGCGGTACAATATCCAGGGGAATGCGGTGGGCAATCTCGCGTGTCTTTTTGCGATATTTCAACGCCAACGGCAAATACGCCTGTTCGCTATCCTGGAAAACAGCCACATCCAAATCGTGCGGGTCATCGGAATGCAGAAACGAACCGAAGACCACGATCCGACAGACCTCACGCTCTCCGGCAAGCGACGCAATCAACTGGTCCGTCAGCACTTGTTTCTGCTGCGCATTCAACATTTCAGTGCCTGCATTCCCTTATTATTTCGCCAGGGCGAAGTTGTCTTCGCCGATGAGTTGTTTCATCTTCCGGCAGAAGTCCACGTCCGGGTTGACGGAGAGGGCCTTGTCGGCCGTCACGCGGACTCGGCCCCGATCGGTCCGGACCACCACGGAAAGCGGCCGGTCGCCCCGGTGATGCTGGCAGATGCTCTTGATCTGCGAGACCTTCTCCGGCGTCACGTCCTGGGCATCGATCCTGATCCGGACCCCTTTGGCCAGTTTCTCGCGGCTCTGTTCCAGGGGAATCAGTTCGGAGGCGATGATATTAGCCCGCTCCCGACGAAAATCGGTCTTGCCTTTGACGAAGACCACCGCGTCCTCGGTCACTAACGAGGCGAACTGATTGAGCGTCTCAGGGAACAGAACGACTTCACAAGTCCCCTGCAAATCTTCGAGGACAAAGACCGCCATCTTCGCGCCGGCGTTGCGACCGTTGCGCGTGATGTTGTACCGTATCCGGGTGACCATCCCGCCGATGACGACCTCCTTCTCGCCCGTGCTCTCGGCCAGATGGGCCGTGTTCGTATTCGAGTAGTCGGCGATCTCCTCGGCATGATGGGTGAGGGGGTTGGAGGTCACGTAGAAACCCAGGACCTGTTTTTCGAAGGCCAGCATCTGCGGCTCCGGCCAGGGCGCCACATCCGGCAGACTCTTGTGGTCCTCGGCGTAGTCCACCTGCCCGGCCATCTGACCGAAGAAGTTCATCTGCCCACTGACCTTGTCGCTCTGCAGGCTCGCGCCGACGTCCATGGCCTGCTCCAAGCCGACCATCATCTGGTGACGGTTGCCACCCAGTCGATCGAACGCGCCGGCCTTGATCAAGGCCTCCAGCACCTGCTTGTTCGCCGCCCGCAGATCCGTATTCTCGCAAAAATGGAACAGACTCTCGAATCGGCCCACCTTCTTGCGGGCCACGATAATCTGCTCAACCGCTTTCTCACCGACGCCCTTGACCGCCGCCAGACCGAAGCGGATCACCCCTTTACCCTCTTCGCCGTCCTTGTACAGCGGCGTGAAGTCGACGCCACTCTCGTTGATATCAGGCGCCAGGACCTCGATCCCCATCCTCTGGCACTCGCTGATGTACTCCACAACCTTCTCGGTCGTGTCCCGATCGTAGGTCAGCAGCGCCGCCATGAACTCGACGGGCCAGTGGGCCTTCATATACGCCGTCTGGAACGCCACGAAGGCGTAACGCGTCGAGTGGCTCTTGTTGAAGCCGTAGCCGGCGAATCGTTCGATCAGATCGAAAATATGCTCGGCCTCGGCCTTCTTCAATCCCTTGCCGACACAGCCCTCGATGAATCGCTCTTTTTCCTTGGCGATGATGGCGAGCTTCTTCTTACCGATCGCCTTAATCAGCGTATAGGCCTCGCGGAGCGGGATGTCACCCAGCCGGTTACAGATCCGCATGACCTGTTCCTGGTAGATCATGATCCCGAAGGTCTCCTGGAGCACCTCGGTCATGATCGGATGGGGCACCGACCATTCGGCCCCGTGCTTGCGCTCGATGTAGTCGGGGATCAGGGTCATCGGGCCGGGTCGGTACAGGGCGTTGGCCGCGATGAGGTCCTCAATGCGGTCCGGCCGCATCTTCATCAGAAGATCCTGCATCCCGCCGGACTCGAACTGGAAGACGCCCTTGGTCTTGCCGCCGGCAAATACCTTGAAGACGTCCGGGTCCGTGATGTCGATCTTCTCCAGATCGATCTCGACGCCGTGGATCTCCTTGACCAGATCGCGGCTGCGGGCCAGAACACTCAGCGTCTTGAGGCCCAGGAAGTCCATCTTCAGCAGGCCCACCTTCTCGACCATCGGCCCTTCGAACTGGGTAATCAGATCGTCCGAGCCCGAAGCCTTATACAACGGCAGGAAATTCGTCAGCGCCTCGTCGGCGATCACGACCCCGCAGGCGTGCACGGAGGCGTGTCGGGTCAGGCCCTCCAGCTTGCGGCCGATGTCGATCACCTTGCGCGTGCGCTCGTCCTGGTCGTAGGCGTCTTTCAGGTCGGGCTCGACCTCCATCGCCTTGTCGAGCGTCATCTTCAATTCGTTGGGCACCAGTTTCGCCAGCCGGTCCGCCTCGGCAAACGGGACATCGAGCACGCGACAAACGTCCCGGATTACCGCCTTGGCCTTCATGGTGCCAAATGTGATGATCTGCGCGATCTCTCCGTACTTCTCGCGAACGTAGTCGAGCGTGCGCGCGCGACTGCTCTGGCAGATGTCGATATCGATATCAGGCATCTCGTCACGCTCGGGGTCCATGAACCGCTCGAACAGCAGATCGTACTTGATCGGGTCCACGTCACAGATGCCCAGGCAGTACCCCACCACCGTGCCCACGGCGCTGCCACGAGCGCCGACCGGGATATTGTTCTCGCGGGCGTACTTGCAGAAATCCCAAACGATCAGAAAGTAGCTGGAAAAGCCCTTGCCCTCGATGACCCCGAGTTCGCGGTCGATCCGCTCCTGAATCTCCGGCGTGACCTCGCCATAGAGCTTCTTAGCTCCTTTCATGACCAGGCTCGTCAAATAGTCCTCGGGCGTGGTCTTGCCCGGGGGCCTATAAACCGGGGCGTGCCGACTCTTCAGATCAATCTCGACGTTGCACCGCTCGGCAATCGCCAGCGTGTTGTCGCAGGCCTCGGGGATGTCGGCAAACATCTCGCGCATCTCCTGAGGGCTCTTGAGATACACATCCGGCGGATACACCATCCGGCTTTCGTCGGTGATCAGCTTGCCCGTGCTGATGCAGCACAGCACGCCGTGCGCCTCGTAGTCCTCGGCGTCGAGGAAGTGCACGTCGTTGGTCACGATCGTGCCGATCCCCATCTCACCCGCCAAATCGATCAGAGGTTGCCGCACCTCGGGCATCGTATCGTCCGGACTCTCGTGCTGCTGGATCTCGATGAAAAAACGCTCGACGCCGAAGATCTTCACATAGCTTTCGACCGCTTCCCGCGCCCCCGTAGCATCCCCCCGGGCCAACGCCACGGGCACCTCGCCCGCCACGCAGGCGGTCGTGCAGATGATCCCTTCGCTGTGCGCGGCCAGCACTTCCTTATCGATACGCGGGCGATAGTAAAAGCCCTCGGTATAGCCGATGCTGCTGAGCTTGATGAGATTCTGATAACCGGCGAGGTTCTCGGCCAGCAGGATCAGGTGGAACGCGTTCTCCTTGACGCCCCCGCCGCCGGTCTTGTCGAACCGGCTGTTCGGGGCGATGTACGCCTCGATCCCGATGATCGGCTTGATCCCGGCCGAGACCGCCTTCGTGTAGAACTCGACGGCGCCGAACATGTTCCCATGATCGGTCAGCGCCACGGCCTCCATGCCATGTTCCTTACACCGCTTGAACAGCCGCCCGAACGGAATCGCCCCGTCCAGCAACGAATACTGGCTGTGCAGGTGAAGGTGCGTAAATCCTTTTTTAGCCATATCTTATGAATCCTATCATAGCGGATTGAATGCTCCCATGATAGAACCGCCCCGCCGCTATGTCAAGCCGAGACAACGACACATGGTGGAATGTCAAGGCCAGCGACGCTTGGTCATTCCCCCGATTCATGGTAGTATAGAATTATGGAATATCGATTCACTGCTTACTTCGAGAGAGAAGTGCTTCGGAAACGCCCGTATCTCAAGAAGGAGTGGTGTATACGGATCATCCAGAAGCCGATTCGCGTCGAGAAGCAAGAGGGGAACCGGCTATCGCTTCTGGGGGATCATCGAAGAACTGGAAGGCCGTGTGCTTCGCGTTGTGACGCTAGAGGATAAGAGGACGATCCACAATGCGTTTCCCGACAGGAGATTCAGACCATGAAGTTGAACTACTATCCCGAGACGGACTCGCTGTATATCGACCTGACCGCCACCGCCAGCACCGAAAGCAGGGAAGTCTCTGAAGGCATCGTGCTCGATTATGACGCCGAAGGCAATCTCGTCGGCATAGACATTGACAACGCCAGCAAGAAACTCGATTTCAAGGAGCTGATTCTGGGCGGGTTGCCCAGGGAAACACGAGTGCAAGTATGACTCTTGACGGTCCTTCTTGTCGTCAGGAGCAACTGAGAGCACCGAGGCTCGCAACAGGGCCCTAGAAAATATCCAGCTTGATGAGGCGACCGTCGAGGCCGCCGCTGGAGAGGGGTTTTTTCCAGGTGGTGCGCAGGCCGATGCGTTTGATCCACTCGCGGGCCCCAAAGTAGAGATACGCCGTTGAGCCCTGGCAGCGCTGCTTGAGGAAGTCGCCCAGGTCCTTGCAGAACGCCTCCATGCCCTCTTTCTTTTGCAGGCGCAGGCCGTGCGGCGGGTTGCTGATGATGACGGTGTTCTCCAACGCCTTGATATCGCGGAAATCGATCGCCTTGAGCTTGACGTTCGCGCCCTGGGCGAGCTGGCCGAGGTTGGCGGCCGCCGCTTCCAGGGCCTTGACGGAAATATCACTGCCGGCGATCAAATCCTCGGGCAGAGGTCGAATATGGCTGTCGGCCTCGGCCTTGACCGCCTTCCAGAGATCCGCGTCATAGTCGGGCAACGACTCGAAACCGAACTGCGTGCGGAAATAGCCGGCCGGGATGCGACAGTAGCGCATCACTGCCTCGCACAGCAGCGTTCCCGACCCACACATCGGATCGTAGAGGGGCCGCTCCCCGTCCCACTCGGCCAACTCCAGCATGGCCGCGGCGACGGTCTCCTGGATCGGCGCCTCATGGCCAATGAGGCGATAGCCCCGCTTGTGCAGCGAGCCGCCGGAGACCTCCAGGCCGATCACCGCGCGATTGTTGTTGATGTAGAGGTTCAGCCAAACGTCCGGCTCCTTCGTATCCACGCTGGGACGCTTGCCGATCGACTCGGTGAAGAAATCGGCAATCGCGTCCTTCAGTCGCAAAGCAGCGTATTTCGAATGCCTGATATGGCTGTTCGAGACATTCGAGACGATCGCGAAGGTCTTCTCCAGGGTCAAAAAATGGGTCCAGTCGATGGCCTTGGCCCGCTTGTAAAGATACTTGTCGCTGTGGCAATCCATGAATTGCAGCGGCGCGATAATCTTCTGAATGAACCGGGACTGATAATTGACATGGTACAGCACCTCCCTGCTCGCGTGGAAGTACAACCCGCGAAAGCCGGCCTGGATTTTCTTGGCCCCCAGCCGGGAAAGCTCCTGTTTGGCCAGGGGCTCCAGCCCTTCAGCGATCTGGGCAAAGTAGCTACCATCCTGCTGATACGTATACAAAGCGCCCGGCTCCCCAGCCGACGCCGATCTCCTCTTGCCACCCGTCTTCTTCATAACTTTACTAGGGACGGACCCTAGTTTCCTTCCTTTATACTAGGGACGGACCCTAGTTTAATTCTCTCTTCTGCGGCCGGCCGGGAGGCAGGGCGCGCAGGCGTCGGCCGAGTAGGGCCTCCCACTTGCTGATGAAGGCTTCGTCAGCCCAGGGTCGGCCCCGACTCGTGCAGAGTCGCAACCGCCCGGCGGCCATATCGTTATCGGGGCCGGTCAGTTGCCCCTTCCACCAGTCCAGATCGATCTGCTCAGCCCAGGCCTCCAGATCCAACAGGCCGGAACCGTCCCGACCGCCGCAATGCGCCGCGGCACTGCTCCAGACCCACCGCCACGGCTTGCGACACAATCGCGCCCGGACCGGATTGCACTCCACGTACGCCAGGGCCTTCCAGTAATGCGCATCGTCAAGCGGGCACGAAAAGAAACGATCCTGCCAGAGGTGCCCCCGCCGGCCATGCACGCGGTTGACGTACTGGGCATACAACTGGTTCGTCCGTTTCAGCGACAACGCCAGTGCGGGCTCCTCCTGCGGCGTCGCCACCAGATGCACGTGATTGTCCATCAGGCAGTACCCTTCGACCGTCAGGCCGAAACGCTCGGCCGCCTCCCGCAGATAGGCCAGAAACACCTCCCGGTCCTCATCCGCGAGAAACACATCCTGCCCATTGTTGCCCCGCTGCGTGACATGATGGGCGAGGCCAGCGATAACGATACGTGCACTCCTAGGCATGGCCCCATTCTAAACACCCCCAGCCCGCCCCGTCAACAATAAACTAGGGTCCGTCCCTAGTAGTTTCCCTAGTAGTTTCTAAAACAAAACTGGGGATGACTCAACCGGAAGCGTTGAGCTTCGACCGCGGGGTGTGGTATTATGAAAAGCATGGTGTGCAGAAGCTCCATTTGTGAAGGCAGATGGGCCGATCTTTAGCCGGAAATACTCTCGCGGGGTGCAAATTGGTAGACGACGAGAAAGCGGCACAGGTAACCACAGGGCTGCCAGGTTTGGATAAGATACTCCACGGCATTAGGCCCGGCGATAACGTCGTATGGCAAGTGCATAGCATAGACGACTACGTCCCGTTTCTGGAACCACTTCTGAAAAGTGCCAACCGCCGAACTGGAAAACTCATCTATTTTCGTTTTGCCAGGCACAAGGAACTCGTTCCGAGAGATTCAGGAGCCCAGATATGCCGGCTTGATCCCGAGGCAGGATTTGAGACATTCATTGGCAAAATCCACGAGGTCATCAGACAGACGGGGCAAGGCGGTTATTATGTTTTTGATTCTCTCTCGGAACTGGCTCGGGAATGCTACAGCGAACGCATGCTGGGCAACTTCTTTAGGCTCACGTGTCCATATCTGCGCAAACTTGAAGCGGTTGCTTATTTTGCCGTACTGAGACATCATCATTCTTATCACGCGGCCTTGCCCATTGCCGAGACGACGCAACTTCAGCTCGATGTCTATCGACACAAGGAGAGAATATATGTTCACCCCTTGAAAGTCCATCAGCGTCATTCCTCCACCATGTTCATGCTCCATGTCTGGGAGGGCGATGATTTTATCCCCGTCACAGAGAGTACGACAATCTCGGAGATACTGACGTCCGCACCTTGGCCTGGGCTGCGATCGGCCTCTTATCGAATGGTAGGCATGTGGGATCGGAGGTTCATACAGGCAGAGGAACTTCTTGATTCCTTTAATCGCGGTGAATGTTCCAGGGAAACAATCAACCGAGTCTTTCATCGTCAACTGCGCCAGTTGATTTCCCGCGATGAGCGAATCCTTCGTTTGGCGGAAAAGTACCTGTCTCTTTCAGAGATCATTCATCTCTGGAAACGCCTGATTGGCTCCGGGCTGGTGGGTGGCAAGGCCGTAGGCATGCTCCTGGCCCGCGCCATTCTTAGGAAAAGCGGTTCCCGGTGGGCCCACTTACTTGAGCCTCACGATTCTTTCTTTATCGGCTCGGATATTTTCTATTCTTTCCTGGTCGAGAATGAGTGCTGGGAGATACGGCAGAACCAAAAGGACCCCACGACATTGCTCGAGGGCGCCGAGGAAGCCAGACAACGCATCCTTCAGGGGAACTTCCCTGATTATATTGTCGCGCGATTCTCCGATATGCTGGACTATTTTGGCCAATCACCCATGATCGTACGTTCCAGCAGTTTGTTGGAAGACAATTTCGGCAACAGCTTCTCAGGTAAATACGAGAGCGTCTTCTGCGCCAACCAGGGAACCCAGCAACATCGTCTCAGGGAGTTTATCGACGCCGTGCGCTTCATTTATGCCAGCAGTATGAGTGAAGAAGCACTGCGTTACCGCGCCGAGCGCAATGTTCTCGAACGGGATGAGCAAATGGCTCTGCTGGTCCAGAGAGTCTCGGGCAAGCAGTATGGGAATCTCTTCTTCCCGCAGCTTGCCGGTGTCGGTCTTTCCTACAATCCTTATGTTTGGGACGAGAGCATCGACCCCGAAGCCGGGTTGCTGCGACTGGTGTTCGGGCTGGGCACGAGGGCCGTCGATCGGTCCGACGATGACTACACTCGTGTGGTCGCCTTGAACGCACCTCGGAACTGCCCTGAGACAGGATTCGACAAAGTCGCGCGGTATGCACAGAAGCGAATGGACATGCTGGACCTGGAAAAGAACCGCTTTGCCTCAGGCTCCTTCGCCAATACGGCCAATCAGAACCTGGAATTCCAGGTGGAGATGTTCGCCTCCCTGGATAGGGGTCTCGAGCAAGGCCTCTACCGTCACCAGAATAGTCGTACGCGGCACTGGGTACTGACCTTTGACAAACTGTTCTCTGAGACCCCATTCACAGAAGACATGCGGGAGATGCTCAGGACTCTCAGAGAAGCGTATGATAGCCACGTCGATATCGAGTTTACCGCCAACTTCTCACCCGATGGCGGCTACAAGATCAATCTTGTCCAATGCCGGCCTTTTCAAATCAAGGAAGGGGGATTTGTCTCCGGCTCTGTTCCTTCCCTCAGAAAAGAGAACCTGGTCATGGAAACACACGGAGGCATCATCGGCCAGAGCAGGATGCTCCCCATCGACCGGATCATCTACGTGGTGCCGTCAGTCTACAGCGATCTGCCCGAGAAGGACCGCTACGCGATTGCCCGTCTGATTGGAAAAGTGACCCATCTGGAAAAGCTCGGGAAGGCGAGGGCGACCATGCTCCTCGGGCCTGGACGCTGGGGATCGAGCATGCCTTCTCTTGGGGTGCCGCTGTCCTTTGCTGAGATAAGTACGGTCTCTGTACTCTGCGAGATAGATACCATGCGCCAAGGGGTGGTCACCGATCTTTCGCTCGGAACTCACTTCTTTAACGATCTCGTGGAAACGGACATGCTTTACATCGCCTTCTATGGTTCGAAAGAGTCAAACGTGCTCAATGAAAACCTCTTGAACGGCCTGCCGAACCGACTGCTCGACATCGTGCCGGAAGCAGGCCCGTTGTCTCAAGCGGTCCGGGTGATCGAGGTTCCGGATGGAGGCAGATTCTTCTTAATCGCTGATAACATGAAACAGAAAGCTACGGTTCATGTCGATCCCACCCCGTCAACAATAACCTAGGGTCCGTCCCTAGTATTTCCCTAGTATTTCGAGCAATATTAACCCAGCAAATCTAGTGCCGAACAGGATTGGGGCCGTCCCTAGTATGCTCGGGGCAAGTGTAGCTCTACAAAGCACGTCTCAGTCCTCAGGTTCGAACTTCCGAGGTCAGAGGGTCATTGAACTAGCTCGCTCATGAATCGAAGCGGTAGCGTGTGTGCCTCGTCATCGTAATCATACGAGGATCCATTATTCCAGACGACATATCCATCCGCAACGACCCCGGGGGGCAACTCCAATTGAGCATACGCGTAGGAGTAGTTGCCGATATTCCAACGCCACCAACCCAAGTGGGGAACGTCATCGGTGCACACGCGTTGGAGGTTGCCCGCTCCCAGAGAAAACCACCACCCATGCTGATAGTCACCGTTCGAATCATACAAGCGCAAGTGTCCATTGACGCTGTCGTTATTTCGGTCTGTATTGACCAAGAAGATCACAGTAGCGGTGGTGCTGGAATCTCGTGGGAACAAGTAGACAATTGTGTTGGGGTCGATTGCCGCTGCTGCCAATCCCCCAGAGACAACCTTGGGCGTCTCAGAAAAAAGATCCCCGCATATTGATTCCTCCAGAAGAACTCCAAGGTTGCTGTCGTTGTCATCCAAGTCTCGGTCAACGGCCAAAGACCCCACGGCCAATGCAACGACCGACAGGACAACGACTCCGCCTAAGACTGCTGCGCACTTCTTCATCTTTGTGCCTCCCTGTAAAAACAGCATTCCGGGTTCACTCTGAACATACTCCTTTGAGCACACTGCCGCTCCACCGACCACTACATACCCCTGTCTTCTTCACCCCGTCTCCCCTTCCGAGGATTCCAGACATATTGGAACCACCAATCATGCACAATACTACCAAGGCCCATTCCCCCCAGTCAATTGTGGAAAGTACGTATTTTGCGGACATCCTATGCTCTGGAACTACTAGGGACGGACCCAATCCTGTTCGGCACTAGATTTGCTGGGCATATCTGGGGACAGCATACTTATTTCTCCCTTCGTTTTGGCTTGCGGCCCGGTTTGGCGGGGCGGACCGGTCGTCCGAGTTTCTTCTCGATGCGATCTAGAAAGGTCGGCGTCCCCAGCGGTCGGCCCGTTCGCTCGTGGCGACGCAGCAAGGCCGCCGCCTCTTCTTCCAGACCCTCGCACAAAAACGCCTTCCAGTCCGGCACGCGCTCCAGGAGCGGCCGCACTGGACCAGCGCCACCGCCAAGGCACACGACACAACCGGGCTCGCACCGGATTGCATTCTACGTATCGCCCCGCCCGCAACAGGTGCCGTTCGTCCATGGCGAACGACGCGAAACGTCCCTGCCACAAATGACCCCGCCAGCCCTCCCGGAAGTTGATCCGCCGCGTATAGCGACGGTGCGCCTCGCCCAAGACCCGACGCAATCCGTCGGCGTTGCGCGGCGTCACAATCAAATGCACATGATTGGGCATCAGGCAATACGCCCAGACCGCCACGCCGCAGCGACCGCACCACTCGCTCAGCAGCGACAAATACGCGGCGTAGTCGGCCTCGTCAAAGAATGTCTCCAGTCGCCGGTTGCCCCGCTGCGTCACATGGTGCGGCACGCCCGGAACCACAACTCTCGCCAGCCGTGCCATACCCTCAGCTTAGCCATCCGACCCCACCCAGTCAACCGAATCCCAGGAATTGAGTATGGTGTCCCCGGATTACAGCGTGGGGGCACCTTTCGATTCGAGCCTCTGCCAGAACTCACGGATGTATTCCGACCAGACGTCAGGTTTCATGTACTCACCTCGATCGCGAGCCCAGGCCATCTTGAAGTAGATGCCAAAGCCGCCGCTCTCGTGGACCGCCCACAGCGCATCGCGCGCCGCCGTTTCCGGGCCGCCGTTCCGGGTGCCGGTCACCGGGTCGGCCCAAGGCGACTTCGGGTTCGCGTACGGGTAGCCATACGCAAAGTACAACCTACCGACCGGCTTTTGGTACTTCTCCCATGCCTCCTTGATGGTTTCTCGGACGCCTCTGGGTCCGTCCGGAACGTTGTACTCGCGGCCATCGTACCGGCCGCGGTGGTAACAATATACGTCGATCAGGTCCACGGCCGGATGGGGTGCGAGCATGTCCAGAATCTCGGATCGGCCGGATACGCACACAAGCAATTCGCGCCCCGTTTCGCGCTCATGGTCGGCAAACAGTCGAAGCCAGTGATCGAAGTATGGTTTCGACCCCACCCGGACCTCACCGAACGGGGAGAGAATATAGTGAACCTCCTCGAGCGTTTCCAGCAACTTGCGCACGTACGCCTCCTGGTACTTGAGCGCCCGTGGGTTCTCGAAGTACTCCGGTATGGCCTCGCGGATCGGCAGTCCGAGGTTGTTGATGTTGTTTTTCGGGTGAAACGGATGGCCCCGCCAGTGCAGGGGATGGTCGATGGCGTGCTCGCTGAATATGCCCACCACAGGCACGATACCGCAAGCGTTGGCCAGTTCGAGCCGTTCGGCCAACGAGTCGAAGTATGTCTGGTCGAACTGGTCGAGATCGAAACGCGGGCCACCGAAGGTCGTCTCGCCGCCACCGGTTCGTTTCCAGGGATAGTCGTGCGGGCGCACGGATTTCTCGACGCCGCGGCGCACATTGACCAGGTTGTTCCAGCCGCCCCAGTAGATTACGCCCGAGCCACCAATGACCAGGTTCATTCCGTAGGGAACCATCATGACCTCGAAGATCTTTCGAGTCTCCTCGGAGGTTCGTCCTCTGGCAAACTCATGCGCCATCTGACCCACCAGGAAGGTGGGCCGATCGTTAATCGTGACGTAGCGTCCCTGGACCCCCAATGACTTCACGGGTTCTCTCGGAGGGAGCTGCCCGACAACCAGGGGTACTGTCAAAGCTACCAGCATAGTGAGCATGGCTCGACGTCCTTTCGCAGGCGTCCGGCGGATCAACATGCGCTGTGCAACACGAACTACTAGGAACAACTAGGGACGGACCCTAGTTATTTTGTAACACATTTCCCCTCAAGTACTTACAGTCATGCTACTGCCGCTAAGCCTTGACCAGCTTGATAACGGGGAGGCGATGTCACGATGACACGGTGCCGGCCTGTGGCCCTGTTCGGGGGTTGAAGTGTCGCTACGAGCAAGGCGGTCGTCGTTTCGCTCGGTCGTAAGGGACAGAGGGCACTCGCACGCCGCTGAAACCGGCGTTGCGGCCGCGGGCTGGATTGTCGAAGCCTCTCCTATCATAGCTTCCCCGTACACGTCTGGATATAGGCTATCGCCAAGCCGGGGTGGCGTCAATGGTGTTTCTTTGCCGGGCAATCATACGCCTGCATGGGCCGAATTTGGCTGCCCTGCCGGGCGGGTGTTTGGGCAGGGTAAAGGGCAAGCACGGGGGCTTGCCCCTACCGGAATCGGGTGGATTTTTCTTGACGCCGGGCCCTGTTGTTTGTAATATAGTTAACGAGTATGAATACTGAATCACAAATAGCAAATCATCAATCCGGCCGGCGGGGCCGGGCCGAGCGGGCACGAGTCGCGCCAATGCCACGGGCTTTCCACCGGCCGGGCCACCAAGTCAGAGCGGCGCACCCCTCTTTTACGCAAAACGAACCCAATTATCGCCGTTTGTGGCCCAGAAACGCAGATCCAAAAGAAGAACAAACCCAAACAAACCCAATTCGAGCCGCGGCAATGGAACGACGCGATTGGGCGGACTCTTCTATGCAAAACAAAGCCAATTTGCCCGGTTTCGGGGCTGAAAACGTGGATCTGGCGAGAAAAACAAAGCCAAACAAAGTCAATTGGGCCGGCGAGCGCGCCGGCGCCTCTGAAGCACCCCAACCGGGCACAGAGGCCCTGCCGGCTGTGGTGCGGCGGTCGTTGCGCGCAAGATCACAGCGTGGGGGCCGAGCCTCGGAGGAACAGATAGTAGAGGCGGCCTTCCTGGTAGGTCTGGCCGGCGAGATGCCCCGCTTCGTCGCCCTGGCCCATGTAGACGTCGCAACGGCCCGGGGCACGAATGGCTCCTCCCGTGTCCTGATCGAGGGCGAAGCCCTGATACTCAGCGGTGCCGCCCGGCTGGGGCAGGATCGCAGAGATAAACGCCAGCGCCGCCCGGGGGAAGATGGACTTGTCGGTAGCGATTGTCCTCATGGGCGTGACCGGTTCGTTCAGGCTGCCATGCGGCGTCTCCTGGCTGACCCGGAAGAACACAAAACGCGGGTTCCGCTGCGTATAGCCGGCCACGTCGGCGGGATGGCGCTTGAAATAGTCGATCATTGTCGCCAGGCTCATGCGATCGCTGGCGATCTTGCCATCGGCGATCAGGGCCTCGCCGACGCTGCCATACTCGTGCCCATTGTTGGCGGCATAGCCAACGGTGATCAACTCGCCGTCGGGCATCCGCACACGGGCCGAGCCCTGGACGTGAGCGATGTAGGTCTCGAACGGATCGCCGAGCCAGACCAACTCCTGACCGTTGAGCAGGCCGGATTTCTCGATCGCAGCGCGGCTCGGGTAGGAACTGATCTGTCCGCCTGCGTCCCGCCGGCCCAGCGTCAGGCCGTCCGGGCCCTTGACCAGGTCGTCGGGCATCTTGTACAGGGGATATTGGAACCGCGCGGTCCGCTCGAAGGAACCTTCGAAGATCGGCGTGTAGTAGCCCGTGAACAGCACCGTGCCCCGATCATCGCAACCAATGGACATGTAGACATCGAAGTGGGCGTGAATCACGCCGTTCAGTTCGTCGGGGCGGACACCGGAATCGGCCAGGGTCAGGAACGTCTCCAGCGTCTTGACCACCTGATCGTGCTTGATGTCACCATAGGGGAAATGTCGCCGGCTGGAGGCCTTGCTCAGATAGTTCAAGCTATTCTCGATCGCCGGCTTGAGAGTGTCCAAGTCACGCCAGGCTTCGGTGAAGTCCGGCATCTCGTTGGGGTCCGTAATCTTCCGCAGCGCGAGCCGGCCCGGCGGCAACGGCCGGTCGTATTGAATGCTCGTCTCAATGACTTTCGTTCGACAACCGACGATCAAACCCATCACCAGCAGCAGGCTGATGCCTATTCCTTGCCTCATATTCACCCCTTCGATCCGTCCAATAATGGTCACACACCGAGTCAATATCCACCGCGTCCTATTAGGCAATTTACCGGCGACAATGTAAAGAAGAGTTTGTACCATCGATCGCGAAATCACGTTCGCGGGCCCCTGCTCCTTTCCGGCGAGGCCCCGAAAGACCCAAAACCTCTTATGCCGACCCGTGCGATGGCCGATATAATCCTTAGCGGCGTCGAAAGAAACGCACCGGGCATGTGGAACAGACGATGCAAAAACAGAAGCTCTATGCCAAGATCGGCGAACTGACTGTTCTGTTCGCCAGCCTGGAGCACAGCCTCCAGTCGCTGCTGAAGATCCTGATCGGGCAAGACAACCCCCTGATCGGACCGTTCTTCATCCACGAGCTGAACCTCTTCGTCCTGCTGCGCAAGGTCGGGCAGATCGCCCGCTACCGACTCCGTGACGACGAACTGCTCCTGGCCGATCTGGAGCGTGCGCTCAAGCGCATCAACACCATGAGAGACATGAGGAATCTGCTCGTCCACGGCGAGTGGCACATCGACGCGAACTGCACGGCCTGTCCGGTCCGCGTGCGTGACTTCAAGATGAAATACGAAGACGAGCAGTGGCAGGAGCTGACCGAAACGACGTTCACCGAGAAGCAACTGACGCAACTCATCCGCCGCCTGGAAGGGACCGCCCAGGACGTCGAACACCTGGTCCGGCGACTCCATGAGCGCTAGCCTATCGCGTGCGGAGCAACCTCCGGTGCGGAGGGCGAAGCGTGGAAATAGGAAGGCCTGCGACGTGCTGTCGCAGGCCCGGAACATTCTGTCCCGCCGAGAACGGCCCTTTCACTGTAACCATAAGTGTACCGACGTCGGCGTCCGGACGTCAATTGTGGTGACTACGTATTTTGGATGCAGCGTCACACCCGCGCAGGACCCCGCGGCACGGACACCTCGGGCACCGCTGGCCTCAGAGACCGGACCAGACCGAGGCGCCCAGCACCGCCGCGGCCGCCAGGGCCGCCGCCCAGATCGGGATGTGATGATTGAGCAGAACAAACACCCCGACCGGGATCAAAAACGCCATAACAGTCGTCACCGTCTCGGACAGCTTCTTGCGAATAAAGAACATCACGCACCCCCGTACACTGGCCCCGGCGGCGGCGCGAAACACGCGACAAGAGCATCTCACGCACCATCGGGAACAGGCAAAGAGTTTCGACCTCCTCCTGTGATCCGACCCATTCCTGCTTCCGTCTCGAAAGAAGCTTGAAACGGCGTTGAACGCCCTGTGAAATGCCCTCCATGACAAGAAGGTTATACTGCATGAAGACCGGAATTGTCAATTGTGGAAACTACGTATTTTGCCCATAACCCCCGAATAACCAGACGGCGTGCTGAGCAGAAGAAATGCGTCACCCGACGCCGAGGACGGCGCTAGCCCCCCTGGTTCGGATCGACGGCCTTGCCTCCCGAGGGGGCCCGCTTGTCCGTATACCACGCGATGCCCTGATAGATGCACAGATCGGGATAGTCCTTGATGAAGGTTTCCTTCTCGTTCTTGTCCATAGTGTAGAAATGCGTGCTGAGCAGTTCAGACCAGAACCGGTAGACCGGAACCGCTCCGTCCGGTTGCTCCCATTCGTCATAGGCGTGGAAGGCGACCCCCTCGTAGGTCCAGACATCGGGCTCATTATCGATCAGCTTGTCCCTCTCCAGCTTACTGATCGTGTAGAAATGCGGCGTCGAGGTCTCCGAGGTGAAGTGGTAGATGGGCTTGGCCCGCGGATCGTTCTGATCGATGCACCCGTAGGATTCGATGCTCCCGTACAGGGCGGTCGCCGGCTCTGTCACCTCGGGCTCGGGCTCGACTTCTGCGACCGGCGTCGCGTCCGGACGGTCCGACTGAGTTTCAGTCGGCTGGACGACGACCGGCTCGGGCGTATTGGCATCGACGACCTCTTCGACGACATCGACAGTCACCGGCTCAGGTGCGTTGACGTCCGCTGGTTCGAGTGTGTCGGCCGCAGCCGACACCACAGCGTCATCGGGCTCGTCGGGCCTGGCATCGGCCGCCAACGTGGCATCGTCCTCAGGCGTCTCAACGGCGTTGGCATCCACGGTCTCGATCGGCCGGAACACTACGGGGCCGGGCAAGATCAGATCTGTCTGCTCGGCCCGGACGGCGATGCTGTGGTAACCACCGGCCGCAACGTTCAGGACCGTCGCATCGGCCGGAACATCGCATTGGGCATACTCGTTGAGCCCCCAGGCGAAGACCACGCCATCCGACCTCAGGGCCAAACTGTGGAAAGCACCGGCGGCAATGGCGACGAACCGCTCGCCGATCGGCGCGTTACACTGCCGGAAATCGTTGCGACCCCAGGCCGCCAGAGAACCATCCGGCCGCAGGGCCAGACTGTGGAGCGAACCGGCGGCCACCGCCGCATACCGCGCCCCGGCCGGCACGTTACACTGGCCGTCGCCGTTGCCTCCCCAGGCCGCGACCGATTGATTCAGTGTCACGGCCAGACTGTGATAGCAACCGGCCGAGACCGTTGCGTAGTCGTTGCCCTCCGGCACGTCACACTGACCGTACTCGTTCCAGCCCCAGGCGACCAGCGACCCGTCGGATCGGACCGCCACGCTGTGCCAGTCACCAGCAGCAATGGCCGTGAAGCCCGTACCCGAAGGCACATCACACTGGCCTCGGGTGTCGTCACCCCAGGCCAGAATCGAACCGTCGGACCGCAGGGCAAGGTTGTGATAGAGACCGGCGGCGATGACCACAAGGCCGCGTTCCGGCGGCACGTTGCATTGCCCGTTGAAGTTCTCACCCCAGGCCAGAGCCGTTCCCTCAGCGGTGAGCGCCAGATTGTGGTATCCCCCGGCCGCAATGGCGACACATTCCTCTTTCGCCATCCAACTCTGCCGCGATTTGAGTCGCTGGCCCCAGGACAGAAGGGAATCGTCTCGCGCTGCATCGGCCGCCCTCGAGACGGGCGCAAAGCACACAATAACCACCGTCAGGCAAAACGCAAGCAGAACGCACGCGATCCGGATCACCCTCTTCTTACGACACCGTACACCTGTCGTCATGCCAACCATCTTTCACTCCTCCGGCTGCCTGACATGCAGGAAGCAGAGCCCTCGCCCTACCGCCACACCTCGCTGCACCGTTCAGTTCGTCGCTTCGAGGCAGGACGCCGATTCAACCGTCCGCCTGCCGAGAACGCAGCCGGACGACTGATTCTGTAGCAGCTTCGCGGAGGCGCGAGAATCTCTGGATCGGTATACAAGGTGGAATTCAAGACGACCGCACTGCGGCTGCCTCGTTGTTCTTCTCCACCACCCTCTTTCCCATTTTCCATCTCGGACAGGACGCTCGCTCCAGGCGAGCGCTCCGAGCACCCCGTCTATTGTACCAAATCTGTCGTATAACTCAAGTAAGAAGCCCGAGTATTTCGGATTGGCCTGGATGGCCCACACCGGCTTAGCCGCCCCTGGTTGGCGTTCATCGGCCGGCGTCCCGGCCGAAACCACCTATAAAACGGGGCCTGTGCCGCATCGACACAGGCCCCGAGGGGTGCTACACGATCAGGCCGTCCGGTCCGGCCGCTATGCGTCGTCATCCCGGCTATGGAAGCTCACGGGACCGACAGCGGCAGGCAACGGACCAGCGTCCTTACCTCATTCGCCGGCCAGGAAGAGAATCTCGCCGACCGACAGAGCATGGTCGTAGATGACCACGTCGCCCATCTCACCAGTCAGCTCACGCTGGAGAGCGCCGCCGTTGTTCCAGGCGCCCAGAGAGGCGCCCCCGAGAATCACCTCGACCGGTGCCTCGAGAACACGGTAATCCTCAAGTCCGCCGTTCAGATAGAGCGCGATCTCGGTCTCCGAGACGGTCACGGCGATATGGTTCCAGGCGTTGGCCACCCCAATCGAGGCGCCTTGCAGATCGCCGCCGTCGAGACCGCTGATGCCCACGTTCGCAAGACCATAGCGGAACTTCAGGTGCATCGCACCGGCGGTCCAACCATCCGTATTCATACCGCCGGAGTAGTCCAGTGACGCCAGGTCCACCGTCGAGTACATCCACATCGAAATCGTGAACTGACTGGCCATGGCGCCTTCGCCACCGATCAGCGGCACCGAGACCCCATCCCGGATTCCATCCAGGACCAGGACACCGCCTTGTACGCGGGCGTCACCGACCAACGTTCCATCGTAGCCGTTGCCCGAACTGTCAGTGGCGTCGCCGTCGAAAGTGTACTCCAGCAGCAGTCCTTCGCGGCCCGGATCCACCGGCTCGGCGATCGGCGGGGCCGCGCGGTACAGGCGGAGATCGTCGACGTAGACCATCCCCGAACCACTGCCCTCGATGCCGATAGTCAGCGTCGTGACATTCGTCAGATTCGCCCCAACCGAAGCCAGATCGATGTTCCACTGTTGCCAGCGCAGCTTGCTCAAGGCGTCGACGCCACCCTCAAAGAGGACCTTGGCGCCGTTGATCTTCGCGTAGAGTTGGCCGGCGGTGTTGTCGGCCTCGCCCCGGAAGAACAGGGTCAAGGTGGTGATGCCGCCACGGGTCCAGTTCCGGGATTCCGCCAGCGTCAGATCCGCCTCCGAGGTCGTCGCCGTGGCGCCGTCGTAGAACAGCGGCATCGACTGCTGGCCGCCGTGGATGATCGTCTGCTCGGCGAACGGCGACTCGATATGACCGACCTGCGAGCCATTGCCATCGACCTCATAACCGTCGATCCAGGCATCGTAGATGCGGTTGTCCTCGTCGTCGTAGCTCTCGAAATCGTCCACCACGACGAATTCCTGTGTTGAGAAACTCCAGAGACTGCCTTCCCACATGCTGATGGCTTCGGCCTCGTTGACCTCAGTGACCTTCCAGTAGTACGTGCTTGCCAGCACCAAATCGCCGGGCGCATAGCGAGCGTCGGCGACCACGTCGACCAGGGCCGCACCCTCGGCGACCGCCGCCTCATCGACACTGAGATAGACCTCGTGCGAGACGGCTTCGCGACCGGAGCGCCAATCCAGAACGGCGTCGATGCTGACATCGGCAACGCCGTCGGCCGGCTCAGCCTCGCGGGCGTTGACGGGGAGATAGAGGAAGCGAACCTCACTGAGACCGTATTGGCCGGTCCCGCCGTAACCGCTGACAACACTCAGGCGGACGTACTGGGCCGCGACGCCTGCGAAGTCGATAGTCGTGTTGGGCGTGTAATCAGCGAAGGTTGTTCCCTGGGCCAGTTGGACGTCGCCAAGGACGGTCCAATCGGCGCCGTTCTCAGAGTATTCAACGGTCACGTCTTTGGACCCGAAGCCGAGCATCATCTCGAACTGGATATTGTAATTCCAGACGAGCATCTCGTGCAGCTTGTAGACGGCGTCGAAGGCGTACTCGATGTACAGCGGCTCGTCGCCGACCGGCTTGGCCTGCCACATATCGCCGGCATCCACGGAATGCTCGTCGTTGGCGTTCAGGCCCGAACCATTGACGGTGTTCTCAGGGCCGGCGCCCGGCGAGGAGAGGCCATTGCTGGCGGCCGTCACGTTCTGGATCGGATAGGCCCGCGGCTCGACGGTGAAACTCCAAACCGCGCCTTTGAAGATCGTGTTGTCCGGCGCCACGTTGACTTCGTCGATGCGCCAGTAGTAGGTTTGGCCGTAATCGAAGACGACCGGTGCTTCATACGTCGCCTGCGCCTGGCCTTCGCTGACCAAGACATCCAGCGGATTGATGCGGCTGGCGTCGTTGACATCGTCGAACCCCGTCCCGAGATAGACGTCATGGGTTGCGGCAAACTCGCCCGCTCCCCAGGTCAGGGTCGCATCGCGCAGCACATCGGTCGCCTCGACGGCGGGGCTGGGGCTGACGGCCAATCCCATGCTGGGACCCTTGCCCAGCATGATGTCGGGCAGCTCTTCAGCCGTCAAAGCGGTATCATAGAGTCGAACGTCATCGATCATGCCAACATAGAAGGTATCAATGCTGGGCTTGCAGCCGATCGTGAATTTGGCCACGTCCGTCATCGGCTTGGTCATGCCGGTGCCGCTGTGCCAGAGCTGGCCGTTGATGTAGATTTCCTGATCGCCGGTCTCGGCATTCTTGACGAGAGCCCAGTGGGTCCAGGTCCCTTTGTAATCGGCCGCGTCGCCGGCCTTTTCGATCCGGTCGTAGGGTCCGCCCAGAACACCGCCTGTATCCAAGTAGATATTCCCGTTGCTCCAGGGCACGTGGGTGCTTATCACTCTGGATTCATTATCGGCCGGGTCCTGGTAGGCCCCAACAATGACGCCGCCCTGGGGCTGGGCCGCCGCATCGCCATAGGCCCAAAACGCCACCGAAGCCTGCATCTCGATCGTCGACCAGGATTCCGCCGGGACCTCCACGTAACCGGTCCCGTCAAAACCCAAAGCGCCCCCGAGATTACCGGTCTCCCAAGTCGCGTCGACCACGGCGCCGTCATAGCCGTTACCCGAGCTGTCCTTGGCGACCGTGCCGGTGCCATCATCGAACTTCCACCAACCGACGAGATCGGCCTGCGCCGCACCGGCCCAGAGACTCGTCAACACCATTACCATAGCAGTCCAACAAAATACTCTGTTACCCATGTTGCTTGGTACCTCCTTCAAGAGTTACTATTCCCGCTCAGGCTATACACCTGGGCGCATGACATCTCTTCGCGACAGTCCTCGTTAGTGTCCGAGCCGTTCCGCCTTACGCGCGGCCGGACGTCAAATCCGTCCACTTCGGACCACCGCGCATACAGGTTTCCCAGGTTACCTCCTTCTTGACCATTGGAACGTGGAATTCATGACATGAAATGACTCTCGATGAGATGCCGCAAAACTGACGCCCTTGCGCGCGTCAGCCATGTACCCGACCCATCACACCTCCGCCAGTACCTCCAATCTTGAAACGCAGCACACGTCGGCCCGTAACGGCGATGTGTCACCACAAAACCTCTTGGGGCGACGGATTCGCAAACCCGCCACCGGCGATCTTATCCGATTTATAGCAACCAGCACCCCTGCCAACAAAAGAATTATGCGAAAAACCCTGATGGCCTCCCCCCGGCTAAGGTGCGCGCCCTTCTGTCCTGTAAAAGTCCACCGTCCTGCCGACCGAGCCAAACCCGAAGCGGGCCGTGTCGATCTCTTCCGGCCGAACGAAGAGCACCTGCTTCACTTCGTCGTTGGCGACCCTGGTGGCCGCCAGATCCTTCACCTCACACACGAAACCCAGGTCCATCGTGACGTATCGCATCCCCTTGTAGTCGTACGTGTTCGGATACGAGCAGAGGTAGCGCATGGAGGCAAGCTCCAATCCCAGTTCCTCGTGGACCTCCCGCCGCAGCGTCTCTTCGGCCGACTCGCCCGGATCGGCAAACCCGCCGGGCAGATCCCACATCCCCTTCTGGGGCTCTTCGGCCCGCACGACGATCAGGAGCCGTCCTTGCTCGTCCGCAATCAGCGCCGCGACCGCCGCCGCGGCGTTCAGGTAAAGTTCGAAACCACAGCTCGTGCAGGAGACGAGTTTCAACCCGATGAAACGCAGAGCCGCCGCCCCGCACTTCGGACAATATCGAAAAGCACTGCCGCACCTGTCTATACAATCCACGCCACATCCCCAATAAGGAAACCTGCCAGTATGCGCACCGATAATCGTGCCCGACCATTTTAGCGTCAACGACAGCGCGACCCCAGTGAATAATCTCGTGTCACCGAGTGGTGCGCGGGAGGCCGCCTCGAAACGGAAAGTGAACTTGCTGTCCCCCGGGCCCGGCCGGCACTTGACAACCGCAGAGCCATGAAGTAGGAGGGAGACGGCCAATCCACCCGCCTGCTTGGAGGGCGGCATTTTCAAGGACAGAGTCTCTGAGGGAAGGAAAACGATGAGAACGAGAATGATTGCAGTCATGGTCTTGTCGGCGATGGGATTGATGCCAAGCCCCGCCATTGCTGGGACCCCCTCCAAGACCGATCTCTACGTGTCAATCGACGGCGACGATGCCTGGTCGGGAAGACCGGCCGAGCCGATCTCTGGCCGGACCGATGGCCCCTTCCGAACGCTCGAACGCGCCCGGGATGAGGTCCGCAAACTCCAGGCCGGCGGTGCAACCGCCAAGGGTGTGACAGTCATCGTCCGCGACGGGTTCTACACCTTCGATCGGAGCTTCACGCTCGATGCGCGAGACTCCGGAACTCCGGCGGCCCCCGTCCTCTACCGAGCCCACTCGGGCGAGAAGGTCATCCTCGCCGGCGGCCCATCCGTGCCCCCCGACACCTTCAAACCCGTCACGGACGCCAAGGTTCTGCAACGGCTCGACCCCGCGGCGCGGCCAGAGATTAGGCGGGCCGACCTGCGCACGCTCGGCATCACGAACCTGGGCGATTTCCCGGTCAAGTACCAGGGCGCCCCGGACGTGCCGGAACTGTTCTGCAACAACAAACGGATGACACTCGCCCGCTGGCCCGATGAGGACTGGACAACCATCGCCAAGATTGTCGATCCCGGCGCTTGTCCCCGCACCGGCGACAAGCGCACCCACGGCGGCATCTTCGAATACGCGGGCGACCGGCCCGCTCGATGGAGCGCCGATGCCGGTGTCTGGCTCCATGGCTACTGGTGTTATGACTGGTACTCTGAAGTCATCCGCGTCAAACACATTGACCTCGAAAAGCACCAGATCGAACTGGCGGCGCCCTCGGTCTACAGCGTCAGGCAGGGCAATCCATCGCCGCGACGGTACTACGCCCTGAACCTGCTCGAAGAACTCGACCGGCCCGGGGAGTACTTCATCGACCGCACAGCGGGGAGGCTCTATTTCTGGCCACCGGCGCCACTGGCCAACGCCCGCATCGTGCTCTCGACCCTCAAAACGCCGGTCATCTCCATCGAGGACGCCTGCGACGTGGTCTTACGCGGTTTTGTCATTGAGGCGTCGCTGGGCAACGGACTCGAGGTCCGTGGCGGTGTGAACGTGCAACTCCAGGCGTGCGAAGTGCGTAACGTGCGTCAGATCGGCATCACCGTCTCAGGCGGCGCCAAACACAAGATCGAGGCGTGTGACATTCACGATACGGGCACCGGCGGCATGGTCCTGTCCGGCGGCGACCGCAAAAACCTTACGCCGGCCGGACACGAAGCGATCAACAACCACATCTGGCGCTTCTCGCAACTCAAGCTAACCTCCTCCTATGCGCTGCGGCTCGACGGCGTCGGCAACCGGGGCGTCCACAACCTCATCCATGACGCACCCCACCAGGCCATCGGCATCGGCGGCAACGATCATCTCTTCGAGTACAACGTCGTGCACCATGTCTGCATGGCGACCGATGATTGCGGCGCCTACTACAAAGGCCGCAACCCGTCCTGCCGGGGCAATGTCGTCCGCTACAATTTCTGGCACGATATCGGCAGTCCGATGGGACATGGCAATGCCGCGATCTACTTCGACGATGGCGATGGCGGCGACACCGTCTTCGGCAATGTCTTCTTCCGATGCGGCGAACCGGGCAAGGGCTCCTTCGGGACCGTGTTCTCACACGGGGGACACGACAACCTGGCCGAGAACAATATCTTCGTCGAGTGCAAGCGGGCGCTCGGCTCGGCGCCGTGGAACGACGCCCGCTGGAAGCGCGCCATCGACGGCGGGGAAGACTGCTTCTGGCAACACAAACTGCTCAAGGAAGTGGACATCACCAAGCCCCCGTACACGACACGGTACCCGGAATTGGCGGGGTACATGGACCCACAACCGGGCCAGAAGCGCGTCAACCGGGCGCTGCGCAACGTGTTCGTCCGCTGCAACGAGGTCCGTAGCGGCAACTGGGAGGTCCCGAGCGAGACGAACTGGGTCACCGACGGCGATCCCGGATTCGTTGATGCGGGCAAGAGCGACTTCCGACTCAAGCCGGACGCCGAGGCGTTCTCGAAGTTGGCCGGCTTCCAGCCGATCCCGTTCGAGAAGATCGGACTGATTCAAAACGCCCTGCGCCCCGCCCCAGCGCCGGCAGCGCGACCCCGGTGAATGATCCAGTCTGCGAAGACGACGTTTGCAGATATTTTGCTGTTCCGCCCCGCGCCCGGGCTTTACCATCTGAGGAACGTCCGCAATGCCATACTTGGGGGCGTCGCTGCAACGTCGGCGTCGCGGCTGGAGCGAGAATGGATACATTGGTTTGAAAGGAGTCTATACCATGAAACGCACTGCGAATCTGGCGATCGTCCTGATTGCTGCGAGTCTCATCCTCCTTACCGTGGGGACCCACCGCCTCCTCGCGCAGAACTGGGGGCCGGCCCAGGCGCCCGATCTCAAGCAGGTGGCCCTCTTCAAGAACGGGCTGGGCTTCTTCGTGGCCGAGGCCACCTGCCCGGCCGACAAGACCACCTTCCGCATCACCCTGCCGGCCGCCCCGGCGCACGGAACGCTCTGGATCTCCCACGCCCCCGACATCGACCTGGTCGGCGCCACCGCCCGGGAGGTCGAGTCCACCGAGGCGCGTGAGGCCATCACCATTGCCGAGCTGCTCGAAGCCAACCAGGGACGAAGCGTCTCAGTCACCATCGACGACAAAGAGATATCGGGGGTCATCACCTACTTCGCGCGGAATCGAGAGCCCGTCCGGCCGAACCCGTATGCACCCGGGACCGGCGCCGGCGATTCGGCGAGTCGCGACCCCTGGAATCGAACCCAGGCGGCCCTGGCCATGATCCGCACCGAGACCGGGACGCTGTGTATCGACCCACGGTCGGTGACAAAGGTCGCCTTCGCGGGAGAAGGCGTCGAGCGGAACGTCGCCAGCCGAGTCAAGAAGGTGGAATTGAACGTGCGGCTGAACCGACCGGCCGCCGGGCGGAAGCTCACCCTTACGTTTCTGGCCAAGGGCGTCACCTGGGCGCCCAGCTATAGCGTGGACATCACCGAAGCGGGCAAGGCCAGGCTCGCGGCCAAGGCGCTGGTCATCAACGACACCTGCAAGATGAACAACGTCGCCATCGACCTGGTGACTGGATTCCCCCACCTACAGTTCTCCGACATCATCAGTCCGATGGCGAAGAAGGAAAGTCTCGCCCAGTTCCTCCAGGCCCTGAACCGGGGCCGGAGCGGCCGGGGCCAAGCCCCTATCATGTCGAACGTGATGCGACAGAGCGTCGCCTACAGCCGGGACGCCGGCGGCCCCGTCCTGATGCCCGAATACGGCGCCGCCGAGGTCGGCGTCGTGGCCGAGGACCTATTCCTCTATCCAGCCGGGAAAGTGACCCTGGACCGCAACGAGGTCGCCTATGTCCCCCTGTTCACCGAATCGATCCCCCACCGCCACGTCTACCAGTGGGACATCCCGGACTATGTGGATGAGCACGGCCGCTACGTTTACAGCCGCGACCAGGGAGGCAGCCAGGCCGCCGAGCAGGAGATCTGGCACAGCCTGAGGCTCACCAATACGACCAAGGTCCCGTGGACCACCGCTCCGGGCCAGACGGTTAAGGGCGGCGCCATTCTGGGCCAGGACACGCTGAAGTACACCCCGCCCGGCGCTGACGTCACCCTGCGCATCACCCGGGCCGTCGGCGTCAAGGCCGAGCAGATTGAACTGGAGAAGGACCGGAAACGCGAAGCCCTGCGCCTCTACGGCGATATCTTCGACCTCATCACCGTCCAGGGCCATCTCTCCGTCCTCAACGCCCAGGGCAAGGCCGTCACCATGGAGATCACCAAGACCCTCTCGGGCGAGGTCAAGTCCACCGAACCCGACGCCAAACAGGAGAAACTCGCCAAAGGCCTGCGCCGCATGAACGGCCTGACCAAACTGACCTGGACAATCGAACTGGCCCCGGGCGCCGAGAAGCGACTCAGCTACACCTACGAAGTCTACGTCCGCCGCTGAGAAATCCCAGGCGACATTTCTAGCACACAACAGGCGGGATGCTCGCCCCAGCAACGGAGCGAACATCCCGCCCACTACCACTATATGCTTGACTTTGCCGGAAATACCCGGATATATTGTGCATGCGAGCTTTCAAATTGAGCCCAGGTTGTGCGCGAGAAAAATAGAAGCATTTGCGCAAAATGTCGTTGACTGGTTAAAAAGTTAAGCTATAATTAAACCAGTGGCGAAAAAATGACGAACCAATCCGTAATTGATTTCCAATATAATCCAATAATCAAGGGGCCCTGCGCGATTGTCGCTTATGCTCGTCGCGCCAACGGCAATAGGCCAGCCAAAAACTATATTGAAAACCTGCCACGACCAGACCAAGCAAAACTGGCCAAATCATTCACCAAAATCGCGGCTATCGGCCGAATCTGGGGCACAGAGAGATTCAGGAAACTGGGTGGTACGAGCGGTAAGATCTATGAATTCAAGGTGCACCCAGGAATACGTGTTCTCTGTTTTCAGCAGGGCAAGACATGGTATCTGACACATGGCTTCAAGAAGCAAACCAGCAAGACGCCCTCGAAAGAAATTGAACGGGCTGAGGCGATAATGGGCGAGCACCTTTCGCCCATGGACTAAGGGGATAGGCTGGGAGGAATGGCTATGGGAGACAACTTTGTAGAGCGATTGTTGTCCGACCGTGAAGGACGAAAACTGTACTTTCGTGAGGATCTCATCTTCGAGGTAACAGAGACAATCTGCAGGGTCATGGAAGAAAGGGACATTAGCAGAGCAAAACTCGCTGAGATCACAGGGGTAAGCAAGAGCAATATCACGCAGTTGCTAAGCGGCGACCAGAATATGCGGTTGACCACGGTAGCGGATCTTCTGTTTGCTCTTCATTCAAGGCTGGAAGTCACTAGCGTACCGATTGAGATCGAAATGGAGAGCATTCTCAACAATGTGAGGCCTAGCCTGCAGAGCGATTGGACTTTCACGGGCTGCGTCGTCGCGGAAGCACAGGAGTATGAGCAGATCGAGGAAAGGGAAACCAGAGAATTCACTCAGGCGGCGTAGACTATGGCAACGAAAAAGAAGGTCGTCAAACAAGGAAAGAAGAGAACCAGCGTTAGCCCTGGCCTACTCGTATCAGATCGGGTCCAGATTAGAGACGTTCGTCTGACGAGTTGCGGGTGTGAGCAAAAGCCAGCCGCGACGACGGGCAAGAAGAGCTACGACATTACGACCTCAACCGACGTGCAATCAGACAAGAACCGAGGGCTTGTCGTTGTCATTGTGAAGTTCCACTTTGCAGCTTCTGTTGAAGAAAAGCCGCAGGAACCAGTACTAATCATCGACGCCTCCTTTGTCTTGACTTATCAGATAGACAGCTTTGATGGACTGACACAGGAGGGTTTCAAGCAGTTCGCAAATCTTAACGGTGTCTATAACGCATGGCCTTATTGGCGAGAGTTCGTCCAGAATACTGTCGGACGCATGGGTTTGCCTCCCCTGACAATACCTGTGTTCCGAGTCGTGGAACCTGGTTCTAAAACAGGCTCCACCAGAAAAGCTAAGAAAAAGAGTGGCCGAGGAACCAAGTAACGCTATGCTAAGGACAAGGTTTTTAGGCATCGTGGCTCTACGGCAAGTGAATATGGGGGCGAATGGCTTCGACCGGATGATGGATGGTCAAGTTGCATGCCCAGGACGCCGGTTGGCCTGGTTAATCATCCGGCACCTTAATTTGTAAATGGCAACTCACAGTTGCGTATGGCAGCCTAAATAGGCTACCCGTCCTGTCAGGCCGTGCCTGCGGGTTTGATAAGGGCGCCAATCAGCGGGCTTAGCCTTGTCGATCATCCGGGCCGACGAGGTGAAACTTAACCGGAATAGCCGACCCGAGAGCCTGTCGCTCGGCGCTTGGGAAGGCGAAATCTCAATTGAACGACTAAGCATGTAGACGCTTGTCTTGAAACATCTCGGGACGGGGGTTCGAATCCCCCCGCCTCCATTGCCCCGTATTCTCTCTAACTCGTTCCCTGCTAGAAACTTAGCGGGAACGTTGTGCGCCTCCACAGACTGGGAGTGCACGCTCTTAGCACACTCTGGCTCGAATAGCACGCTTTCCCCGATCTTCTCGGCCAGTTCCGACAGTCGCTCATTCCGGTTTCGCGCGTACACATTCATGGTCAAGTTCGGCGTTGAATGCCGGGCCAGCGTCTGCAGCTCCTTCACGTTCGCCCCTGCCTCCACGGCCAGCGTCACATACAAATTTCCTTCACGTGGGGGTGACTTGCGCCAATGGCACCGAGGTTTCCGAGGGAGCGGTTGCTTCCAGAGCCGTTAGAGCATTGGTCTTGTCGGGGAAGAACTCAAAAATGCTATCGAGCTCAGTGACGGAGAAGATCCCTCTGGTTGCCGGGGCAACGCTGCAAAGCATAAGCCTGCGCCAAGACCCACGAAGGCGGTTGTGCAGATCTACGAGGATGGCCAGGTTCGTGGAGTTGATGATGTCGACACGGGATAGGTCAACGATCACATGACAGCTGCTCTGTGTACGCACCATTGCTCCGACGGTCTCAAGATCTTCGCCCATGGCGAGCCCCTTGGGAAGATCGACGAGGATTATCTCTTCTGACCACCGTTGAATGCCCATGCCAGATCTCCTCTATTCGGATTACTCTCCACTACCGTTTCATGGTCGCGGCAGGCTTCTGGACACACTCTACAGGGGCTTCCGACGCGTTCGTTGTGTACGATGCCCCGTCCTTACGTGCATCACCAGCCACCTCGGCAAGTGAGGCTCTGGCGTCTCCAATTAACAGATCTCCTGCTCGCCGGCGCCCTCCATTTCTTCGCAGAGCAGCGTTTCCTTCAACGCCCTGAGTATGTCTGTCCTTGTGATGACGCCGTGGACCCGTTGGCCGTCCATGACCACCAGCCGGTGTAGGCGTTTTCGGTCCATGATGCAATGGGCGCTGAAGAGGCTGCAGCAAGGCAGGACGGACACGATGGCGGTCGACATCACATCGACAACCAAGATCTTGCCGGGATCTTGCCCGGCGGCAATGACCTTCTTGAGCACATCCTTCTCCGTGAGGATGCCTGCCAGCTTGTCGTCGTGCAGGGCGAGTACGCATGAGATACGTTCGTTAGCCATGACGCTCGCTGCTTGCGACACCGTGGCTGCGGCATCGACAGAGGCGACCTCGGTACTCATGATGGTAGCAACCTCGATGACTCTAACCAGGGAGGTCAGCGCCCGCGTCACATCACTTTGGGTCACCACGCCAACAAGTTGTTCGCCCGCAAGAACAGGCAACCACTTGATACGCGCGGCGTCCATGAGCCGGCTGGTGTCGAGAACGGAGGTTTCTGGGGAGACCGCTCGGACGTCCAGCCGCATTTGTTTCGTCACGGGGGTCTCGTGCCGTGAGCCAGAGGGCGACTGCGCCACCTTCAGCACATCTTCCTGTGTGAGGATACCCCTGAGAACTGTGCCGTCCACAATGGGTAGACAGGACAGGTCATTCGCTGACATTTTCTGTGCTGCGGATTGGATGCTATCGGTCGCAGACGCCGTGAGAACATCCCGGCTCATCACGTCCTCAATCCTGAGCTGCTTGGCGGCCTGCAGCATACCAAGGTAGGGGCTCTGTCCAACGATCTCGGCACCAACCACATCACGAATCGTATTGGCGGTGGTCTCCATGAATGCCTCCCGTACGTACGGGGCGATACCCGACGACTTTTTGCACCTCTGCTCCCGACGGCATGACCTGACTGCGTAAGGGCACTCTAATCCTGTCGGCAGTTTTGGGGATGAGCTTCAATCACTATGGTGTGGTGGGATTCACACAGATGCGATAGCGGCATCTATTCTCGTTCGGCTCAATCCATTGCGGCTCATTGACCGATACTCTACTATTGAGCCTGCCATCGGGAGTTCCGCCGAGACGGTCCCCTCACGCGTAATTACGGATTCGATTTCACTCCATCACGTATCCCGAGACGTTTTAGTCGACCACCTGCTTCCAACTGCCGGGGGAGATTCTCATAGACTCGCCGAAATACCCCTCAGGCGGATTTGCATATAGCCCTACATCGTGGATGATCGTGTTCTTATCGGTGGCTTCTACCTGTCCGTTGCATATGATTGTTCCGACGAAACGGGCGGTATGACCCAGTGTTAACGATCCACCGATGTGAATGAGGCCCCGGATCTCATTGGGGTAGCTGTCAAGCATGTCGTCGTCCCATTCGTCCAGATAGGGTGCGCCGACGGGGTTGTAGTTTGTTCCAAGAGCGACTTCCGACAACATCGCATCGCAGCTATGAATCTTGATGTCGGCATTGCCATCCACAAGCAGAGTGGGATAGTCCGATCGGTAACTCTGCATAAACACGGCGTCGTCTAGAGTCAGTTTCTTGGTACCGAGCCTGACGATGAGTGTGCCGTATATGCGCGAGTTCTTGATCAACAGATCCTTATCGCCCGTGTCGATGAAGTAGAGCCCATTCGGATCGGCCGGCCCCCACGGATTGGACGTCGGCGTCAGGACCTGTTTATCGATGGTCCCGGTGAACGGGATGACTGTTGCCTTGCTGATATAGTCCGAGATTACATTCGGATCGGGCATCTCTTTGTGAGGGGCGGGCACCGTGAGTGTCCCGGTTACCACACCGACCGTGTCTACACTGTCCGCTTCGGCGTCGCCATCGATTACCTCATCATTGTCCAGAAGTCCATTGGTCGAGACGGGCGCGCCGACAGCGACAAGCAGCTTGCCACCATGCACCTTCACCAGACCATCTGCATGGAGACACATGTTCAAGGCCTCCAGAGGTTCAACCACAGGGGTCAGAATCACCTGGGTCTTGTGACGCGCCATGCCTTTCGTGCCGATACCTGTCAGAACCAGTGGCTCGCACTTTGAGTCGGCCAAGTCACCATCCTGAGGATCAACACCCTCCAACGTGAACAGGCCGTCACCAAGCGGCTTGTCGGATAGCCAAGCGCCGTTGGGCCAGGTGGTGCGCCAATTGGAATCCTGCTCCACGTATAGCAGGCCCAACTCCAGGGCCGAGACGGCACAGGCTTTCGCTTCGGCGGAATCTTTGGCTCGCTGGGCAGCCCGTATCTGGAGGCGAACAGCCGACAACGCGGACAACCCGATGATCGTGACCAGCAGCGAGGCACCTAGCACGTGCAGGTACACACTGCCGGTCGACCGGGCTTGGCTGCTCTGGTTGCCCCACATCTTCGGTTCTCCGTGTTACTGATGGGCCGTCCGTATGCAAACGAGCGTCGCTTGCGGCATGTTGTTGTGGCTGGCGGTCACCGTGATCCGTTTGGCGCCGGTTTCGCTCGCCTCGACTTGGGTCGTATCCAGGGGATCGACCCATTGAACCGTGACGGTGCGCTGCCAACCCGTTACGTTAGCCAATTCCGCTCCCTCCTTGGCCACCGGTGGACCTGCCGACCATCCATTGTAATCGTCCACGTCATCGAAATCCGCTCTCGTGGCAGCGGATTCATCGGCCTCTGGGCCAAACACAATGGACTCATTGGCGTCCTGGTAGTCGTGCTGGACAACCTCAGCCAAGAGCTGCTCGGCCAGGAGCCGGCCGTGATTGCTCAGCGAGACCTTGTATTGGATGAGCCTGGAGGCCCCGGCCGTGCTCAGGGCGGCCACTAGCATGACGCTGACAATAATGGTCGAGATAACCGCCTCGACGAGCGTGAAGGCGAGCCGTCTGTGCGGGTGAACGTGGCTTCGAATCAGGCCGCTCACTGGACCACCTCCGGCCGGTTGAGAAGCCTGACCCCGGTCTGGACCGTCGATTGGGCATCGTCGCCTGCTTGCAGTCTCATCTCCACACGGTCGAGGTAATAGCTGCTCTCGATTTGTGGCTCTCCCGAAGTCGTAACCGTGCCATGGATCGTAAACCGTAGCGATTCGCCGGTGCGAACGGACCAGGAGGCACCGTGATTCGTGGATTTCAGGAGCTTACTATTGGACGGATAGGCGTCCTTGTTTGTGCCGCATATCTTGCATGCCTCGGAATCAGTAACCCACTTGATGACAAGACACAGACCCTGGTCAGGGGACAGGCCGGCGACGGCTGTAAAGGAGAACTCTTGTACGGTCATAATGTCGGTCAGGGGCGACTCCAGCAGCGTCTTTTCCTCCAGCACAACGCCACTGGGGGCTTCCCCCGCTGTGGCCAATTGGATTTGGACCCTGCTTTGGCCAAGCGCAGGACCGCCTTGGGCCGCTTGGAATTCAACGCGTGTCACTTTCCAGCTGACCGCATCGTCCGGAAGGGATGGCGTGAAGTACTGCGCGTACCATTCGACATCCTTGATGGGATAAGCAACCAGATCTTGGGTAGGGTGGTACTGTCTGAGTAGTGTCTCAGCGCTTTCGTTGCCTTGCGGTATTTCTTCGCTGGTCGTTTCGGTGTCGTAGGTTAAATCGAACTGCTGGACGCCTCCGAAGATACTGACGACCGGGCCGCCGTTGTAGACCCTGGTCAGAGGGTCTCCGGCTGTACTCGACCATTCATAGCGAATCGTCTCAGGCACATCGTTGCTATCGCGGTCGGCGACCGTGAATTCGATCGCGGTGGCGTTGCTATCGTTTATCGTGATGGCGTACTGTAGCTCAGTAGCGATCTGCTCGGCCGCCTGGGCGGCCGCAATACTGGTGGCCGCTGGGCTGTCCGCATCGGGCAGCGCCCGTCCGGCGATGATCATGGCCGAGCCGACACCCAGCATGATCACGGACATGACCGCGACGGTGACGACCATTTCGATCAGCGTCAGCCCGCGCTGCCTCGCAGCGCATGAGTCTGACTCATGTTGTTGCGTCGGTGAGATCATTGTATTGTGACCTGCCCCGTTTCACCATTGAGGACGATGGTTCTCTGTTCGGAACCGATGGCCACCACCACCGTGCCGCCGCTGTCGGGCATGCCCCAGCCATCGAAGACGAGCTGACTGGCGCCGGTGAAATCCGCCGAGACCAGCTTGGCCTCATAGGGATCGACCGACAAGTCCACGGTGTAGTTACCGACCTGGCCATCAAAGGAGGGGACGCCGAGCAGTTCATACTGCTCCGTCGCGGGGGAGAAGGACACGGTACAGGAGGCCGACGCGGTTTTGGCATAGGATTGGGCCTGCCGCAGGTCGGCGACCACGCGCCGGGCCGCCAGATCGGCGCGATGACGAAAGAGAGCGTCGCTATAGCGAGGAATCGCAAGGCCCGCGAACGTGACCATGATCCCGAGAACGATGATCAGTTCGAGCAGAGTGAAACCATCATGTTGGCCCGTGCGTTCGCAATCCATGGCTAACCTTGTAACGAGTCCTATCCGTGGAGGGTGTTCTCCCGGCGGGTTTCGCAAGGCCGATCACCTTGTCGGGACGAGGACCGGGCCACTCCCGGCGTCCTCCGGCAGCGGCCCGAATCGAATGCGCTCAAATGCAGGACAACGTGGAACCCCAGAGATCAGAGGCTCCAGCGTCGCGCTCCATTAGTAATCGCTGTACACAACGCCCGCGTCATCCGTCTCTGTGGCGTTGGCTCGGATGTCTCCCGAGGCAGCGGTGTAGATCCAGCCCACCCCGGCGGCGTTGGCGTCCGCGATGCCCTTTTCTCCCTTGTGGGCGCCCACGGTCAACGGCGGAATACTCCGCAGATAAGGACCATAGATGTATCCGCCGGTCTTCGTGGCGCTGGTGTCCCCGGAAACATCCGTGTACGAGGTCAATTGATCGTTGCAATCGGCTACCGCCGGATAGGCCCCGCCGTGTTCGGCGGAAAAGAGATCGATCGCGTTACGAAGGACCGATAGATTGCCACTGACGGCCGCGTCGTTAGCGCCGCGTGAACCTCGACTCATACGCGGAATACCGATGGCCGCCAGAATGGCAATGATAGCCACTACAATCACAACCTCAAGCAGACTAAATCCACCGCTCAACCTTCTTCTGCCTAGCATGTTAGTCAACCTCCTGCACAGATTCCTCTAAGACTCTCTGAACGTACTTGACCCTACTATGCCATCGTCACAATCGAGGACGGACTTCAGTACGCCGGCATCCCATCAGTAATTGGCTGAGGGCCTGAAAACTCTCTGTCCGCATGATGTCCTGGTTATCGGGCCTCCGTCAGCTTGAGTTCGACCTGCTCTCGATTGCGCTCGAATGTGACTGACGCTCTGTTGATAGCCACAAGTTCGAATCCGTCCAACTCCTGTCCCATCTCGTAAAGCCTGTCATCGATCAACGCGTGTTTCCCCCGCGGGTCCACAATGATGGCTTCGAGTTTGTGGCCCCCGGCGAAGGTCCTGGTCGCTGCAACAAGAGGACGCCCCCCGCTGCCGGGATCGGACTTCTGTTGCCAAGATTCCGGCAGCGCGAAGAGATTTCGTGGCCGGTCGAGACTCAGGTCCTTATTCGACCACGCCGCCTCAAGCTTTTGGGCAACCGTAGCAACCGCAGGCCGTACGACGGGAGCTGGTGTCGCAATGCTCTCTGGCATTGCTTTTATCGTGTAGTCGTCCGTGAAGCCAGCCTGTCCGGCCGGCGCGCTCTCGGGGAGAACGAACGCCCGATCCACAACCAGAGCGGCGAGGCCCAGGGCCAGGATCCCGATCCCCACTTTCTGTCGTTTGTTCAATGCCATAGGTGCTACGCTCCTAGGAACTCAACCCGCTCGGTCATTAGCTCAGGCGGCCTACCGTCGGGCCGCTTGCAATTCCGGCATCGTGTACCAGAGCAAATCCAACCTGAACCGGCTAGACAGCTCTGAACCGGCAGGACTTCCACTCAATTCGAATTTTGCCACGCTGGTGTCTGCGAAGGTCCGATTAAGCTCATGCAGTAGCGTTACCGATTTCTGGTAGCCACCTCGTCCAGCGATGCTTATCGGTACCACGGTACACCGCATCGACGGCAGGAGGTCGCCGATTTTCACATCGTCGATCTCCAAACCATAGTTGCCAAACAAGCCAGCCAGTTTCGCAATCCGCTCATTGGTTGTCTTTGAGGATTCCAGTCGAATTTGCCCGTTGGCGAGTTGCTCTTCCAGAGTCTCCAGGCGGTTCTCCAAATTGGTCACGGACGCTCCAAGTTCGGCACATTTCTGTTTCTGCCCCTTCAGTTCCCGGCGCTGCGAAACAATGGAGATCCTCTTCTCGACGAGCGGGCCAATGGCAAGCACGTAGGCCGCTATTGTGACAACTATACAGAGGCTTCCACCTGCGGCATCGACAGTTCGAGGCGCCATCCACATGCTCGTTGTCTGTTTCATTTTTGTTCCCATTCAGATCCAGCACTCAAGACTGAAGGCAATGGCCTGGCCATCCAGAAAGGCTTGCCGGTTGCTGTTGATGAGTCTGACCGAGTCGAACATCTCGGTCTGCTCCAGGCCAAGAACAAACTGAGAGACCGAACCCTGATTTCGTCCGAGACCCACTATCTTGAGTCGGTATCGTCTTGTGGCCAGAAGCGTCTCCAGCGGCGAGGATGAAAGCCAGGTACTCAGGTTACTCGTGATGTCAGCCGCCTCCGCATCGGTTGTGACCAGTCCACATTGACGGAGCACGACTTCCTCTCCCAACTCACTACCCAGGAGAACAAGGAGCTTGCTCCAATCTGGCTGGGTGGAAATCGCCTGACTGACTTCAAGCTCACGCGCCGCTTCGGCGAGCTTCCCGTGCAATTCTGAGACCTCGGTATTGTATCTCTGAATGCTCTGCTCCGTGGACCGACGTTCTCCCTCCACAGAATTGTCTTCGCTGTTACAGAGAAGATGAGTTGCCAGCAAGCCGGTGGACAGGAGCAGGAAATAGGTCCCGCATATGACGAGCCAGATCCGCAACCGCCGATTCCAGCGTTTCTTGACCAATCGGTGCGCCGGGATGAGATTAACATCGCTCATGACTTAGGCTCCAGTGAACTTGGCCAGTCCCAGTGCGACCGTCGCAGCAGGATTGTTCGCCTTGGCCAGCACGTGGGGGCCACTCTCCAGAACATCACTGGGAGCTGCCGTTACCACCTCGATACCAAGGCCCGTCCGGAGGTGTTCTTGAAGTCCCGCTAGCCTTGCACCTTCACCTGTCAACAATACCCGTTGAACGCCGCCTTCAGGATACTGATGGGCCGCATAGGTGAAGGGAGCCTGCAGCTCCTCTAGTACCGCTTCGAAGTGACTTTGTGAGATTCCATGAATGGCAGCCACCGACCGTTCGTCCAGCGCTTCTGTCTCCGGAGTGGCACCAAGGCCCATCGTGTTCAGGATTTGCAGGACGGACTTGGCGCCGAGATCAAACCTCTCACCAAGACGTGAACCCAGATCAGACAGACCCTTGTTGGCGAGAAGCCGCTCATAGATTACGGACCCACCACACACAAGCTGCAACTGCGTTGCACGCCATTCCAGGTCGAGCAAGGCGGTAATGGCCGGTGGGGTGAGAATCAACGGCGCACATGCTCTCGCCGCCGCCGCGCCGCGAACGTCCAGGGACCGGACATTGAAGCCATTGTTATCGAATTGATCCAGGAGGGCGTTGGCTGCCTCGTGCGGGCAACCGATGGCGATGGCCTGCATCGTTGACTTGGACTGACCGGCCGTGGGCGGTTCCCAGCAGACCATTTCAAAGGAGTCCGGCTGTACCTGATGGATGCGTGCAAGTTCCATCCGTGCGATTTGCGCCACGGGCGCGCCAGAGACCTGACGGGGAAGATCGAATACGCCCCGCAAAAGGGTTTCGTCTTGAGCCGCTAGAATGATATCGCGACCTTGAAAACCTTGTCGCTTCAGCACCCGGCCTAGATCAAGAATCTCATCGTCGCTGAGTTCCTGGTCGGGAGCGGTCCGGGATATCACCGCGATCGCTGCCGTCGTATATCGTCCCCGATGTACCTGTAACTGAACGGCTTTTACGCTGCGGCTACCGACATCGATGCCGATGGCGGATCGCGTTTGGTGAAAACGCTTCATGGGCGACCTCCCTGTGTCATTGATGTCAAGTCAAACAAAGGCATGAACATGCTCACCGCAATGAATCCCACCAATACTCCCATGACTATGAGAATGACAGGTTCAACAATGCTGGCCAGGGACTTGATGATAACCTCGTTCTCCTCGTCAAGGAAATCGGCCACGTTGAGCAGCAGGCTGTCCAGGTGCCCGCTCTGTTCGCCGCTGCGAATGGCTTCGTGAATCGAGGGCGTGATGAGGTTCGTGTCGGCAAACGCGAGACTGATGGGTTCACCGTTCAACACATGGCTCTCAGCTTTTGAGATCAGCTTTGCATAGTGAAAGTTTCCTGCGGCGCGCCCAATATATTGCAGGGATTCGAGAACGGGCACGTGACCTTCCATGAGCACGGCGAGCAAACGTACGATGCGCGCCATTGCCAGGCTCTTGATCACACCGCCAACACAGGGGAGTTTCAGCACGACGGTATCGCGAACACGTTGGCCTTTGGGAGTACGAAGAAATGCAACGATTGACACAAGAGTGGCAGCCGGAATCAGCGCCGCCACCCACCAGAAGCGGCGAAGCATAGCGCTGATGCCTACCAAAAACTCGGTACTGGAAGGCAGGGGCACATCCAGACTGGCAAACAGGGCGGCAAATCGCGGCACCACGAAGATCAGCAACATGGGAAATACTGTGAGGGCTACAAGGGCAAGGAGGCTCGGATAGATCATCGCGCCCATTACGGCATTTCGGGTTCTCAGTTGCTTCTGCTTCAGGGTCGCCAGGCGGTCCAGTATGTCGGCCAAGTGGCCGCTTGATTCACCTGCGGCAACGCAACTGCAGTAGACGGCGTCGAAGTACTCTGGGTAGTACTTCAAGGCTTCGGAAAGCGAGGCGCCCTCCTCAATTCTACCCCGCAAACCAGAGACGGCTTCCCGCCAGGTGTCAGCCTTTGCCTGTCGTTCCAGTGCTCCAATCGCTTCGACAAGCTGCGTACCAGATCGAAGGAGGACATAGAGTTGCCGAGTGAAGACCGCCACGTGCTTGATCTTCTGTCCTCGGCCCAGTTGGAGTGCAAGCTGCTTCTTGCGTTTTGGCGGCCCCACCGAGACGAATGCCTCCACCTGGGCCACGAAGAGCCCCTGGCCGCGTAGAGTTTCCGCGGCAGCAACGGCGTCCGGGGACTCGATCGTCCCATCGGTAGCTTCGCCTAAGCGATCATATGCCTTGTATGCCAGCTTCATGATATTTGCACGGCTTTGCCGGTCTCGTTCTTATCAGGAGGTGGGTCTTCGGAGGCATCTTCGCTGTGCGTCACGGCCAGAACTTCCTCCAGGGGACTCTGCCCTTCCTGGGCCAAGAGCACCCCTTCCTCGCGGAGCGAAAGGACGCCCTGTGCATGAAGCGCTTCGCACAGTTCGTGCGTGGGGGCGGCCTTATGGATAAGTCGCCGTATCTCTTGCGTCACCTCCATAACGGCATAGATGCCCGCTCGACCGCGAAAGCCGGAGTTGTGACACTCCTTGCAACCGTCCCCCTTGCGAAAGGGTCGGCCGGGCATGGCGGACAGTCCCGCATCGGTGAGCACATTCTCCGCGGGGAAATACTTCGTAGCGCAGCTTGGACACACGGTTCGCGCCAGCCTCTGGGCGACCACACCGTTCAGGGCGCTCGACAGTAGATAGGGTTCGATACCCATGTCAATCAAACGCGCCACGGCCCCCGGCGCGTCATTGGTATGTAGTGTAGCCAGAACAACGTGCCCCGTAAGGGCGGCTTGGACGGCCACGCGCGCCGTTTCCTCGTCGCGGATTTCCCCGACCATGATAATGTCGGGATCTTGCCGGAGAATGCTCCGAAGCGCTCGGGCAAATGTCATATTGATGGCTTCGTGAACCTGGATTTGATTGACCGTATCCAACTGATATTCAACGGGGTCCTCGACGGTGACAATGTTACGCTCGGGACTTCGCAAGAGATCCAACGCGGAATACAGCGTAGTCGTCTTGCCACTACCGGTGGGTCCCGTTACGAGCACGAGGCCATAGGGTTGGCGCAACATCCGGTCGAACGCTGCCAGGGTCTCGGTGCGGAAGCCCAGATCCTCCAGGCGGACTTTGAGATTGGTCTTATCCAGGATGCGAACCACCACCTTTTCACCCAGCAGGGTCGGCATACTGGAAACACGCAGATCAATCTCACGCCCCTCTGCCACAATGCGTACGCGTCCCTCTTGAGGCAGACGTTTCTCGGCAATATCCATCTTCCCGATAACCTTGATGCGTGAGACAATCGAAGCATGCAGACCCGTGGGCGGCTTCATCAATTCGCGCAGGGTGCCGTCAATGCGATAGCGGATGTGCGTCCCTTTCTTGTTTGGCTCGATGTGGATATCGCTGGCCTTGTCCTTGATGGCCCTGAGAAGCGCCATGTTGACCAGATTAACAATCGGGCTCCCCTCGATTAGGCGGTCAAGATCGGTGGCCGGACCTTCGTCCACGGATTCCTGTTCGACGACTTCAAGGTTGCTTTCAGAGAGGGAAGAGAGAAACGAATCTATATCGGTATCCCCAGAGGAGTACTTCTTGATGAACTCACATATGTTCGATGCCGGAGCCAGTACCGGTCGGATACAACAACCGGTCAGTTGGCGCAGCCGATCGATCTTGGGTAAGGACTGAGGTTCAGCCATCGCCACCGTTAACGTGTTGCGTATCTTAAACATCGGGATGGCCCTAAGACGCTGCGCCTCCTCTTCGCCGATGATTTTCAGGAGCGAGAAGTCAACAAGGCCATGACGCAGTTGGCAAGAGGGGACACCCAGTTGCTCGGCCAGGATGCGCAGCATTGTCTCGTGACTGACGACACCCTGGTCGACCAGCATTTCACCAAACAGCACGCCACTGGCCTCCTGCTCAGAGAGCGCTTGCTGGAGTTGATCCTCGGAGATGACGCCTTCGGCAACAAGCGCGTCGCCAAGGCGAGCTATCTGCACGCCGTCCGTCATAGAAAGCTCCTGACAGCAGAAGTCACATCCTCGAACCGCTCAAACTCAGACGACACACCCGTCAGTTCCATAACTTCCTTGAGTGTTTCACCCGGCGCACAGATCTTTAGTGCCTTGCCGCTCTGAGCCAACTCGTCCGTAATCTCCAGGAGCGATTCAAGTCCGTGGCTATCGACAAAAGGCACCGCTGACACATCAAGGACGACGCGTCCGAGGTTTCGGTGTAACGCTTCCGTAAGCTCTTTCTTTAGTTTATCCACCTCGCCGGCTACAAGGGGGCCATCTGGCCTTATCACGGCCACCGCGCCGCGCTGCTGTGTCTGAACCTTCACGTTAGGCTCCCTTCTCTGCCGTCGGCAGCGTGAGTGTAAATGTGCTGCCCTTGTTCAATTCAGACTCAACGGAAATCATCCCTCCGTGTAAGGTGACAATCTCGCGGGTAATAGCCAGACCCAATCCTGAGCCCGTGATATTCGTGACGCGTGCGTCTGCGGCGCGATAGAAAGTCTCAAACACCTTCGGCAAGTCGTCCTGACTGATCCCTATTCCCGTATCGGTGAAGTCAAAGATGATCTGTCCATTCTCGACAGTTGCACTCACCGTCACGTGTCCGTTCTCAGGGGTGTACTTGATGGCGTTGCCGAGCAGATTGTGCAAGGCAAGGGTGATCTTGTCCCGGTCGGCAAGAATGACAGGCAGCTTTGGTGGCAGATCGAATCGGAGGGATATGTTCTTCTCCTGCGCCGGCGGCTCATAATCGGCCTGGAGTTGTGTCAGCAAATCACCGAGGCGCACGTCATCGGTTCGCAAGCTGAATGAACCGGCCTCCATCTCCGAAACGGAAAGGATTTCGGAAACCGTACGCTCCAACCGCCGGGATTCATCATTGATCACGTTCAAGCTGTTGGCTACCCCCTTGGGGACATTGTCACTGTGGTCCACCGCGTTTTCCACATAAAGCCTGATGTTGGTCAAGGGCGTGCGAAGTTCATGGGCGGCCTTGGCGAGAAAACTGTTTCTTGATGCCTCGGCGATCCGCTGCTGAGTGACGTCTTCAATCAACACCATAACCGATCGCGAAGCCTCGCTACAAATGGGGCGAATCGTGAATCGCAGGACCCCCGAGGTTGCGGAGTTTTCACATTCCGACTCCAACACCACAGTTCTTGCTGGACGGTTCTCAAGGGCATCTCGGACGCCCTGGATCACCTGCTGGTTGTCGATCACCCCTGACGTCTCTTCATGGACGAACTCGGCACGATCGGTCTGCAGTAATACCGCTGCGGCGCCGTTGGCGTATTCAATGCGCTCGTCTTGGTCAACGAGCACCAATCCCTGCGGCAGCATGTCACAGATTCGCGTGAGTTCGATCCTCGTCCCCGCCGCCTCGTGCATGGACCTCTTGACGTGCTCAATCTCCTCACGCACCTGTTGTCCCTGCTTCGCCCCAAGCAACTGGTTCCACGCAATGGCCTCGGTGCCGAGCTGTGGATCCAGTTCAAAAGCGGAAACATCGCTTGTGCCCTCTGTAACGGATGAAAGAGCATCATGGATGGCTCCGATAGCCTTCAATCGAAACCTCGCGTGTCGCTGCACCAGTAGCATAGTAGCGAGGGCCAAACAGGATATAGCCATTTGGGCCGTCTGAGGCGCCAATTGAGCGCCTGCTGTCTTGCCCAAACCTGCTCTGATTTCCATCAATGCTATGCCTCTGCCCCGTACTTCCAGGGGGAATTTGAAGGTCACCCTATCGGCGTTAAGCGTCTTCGAGAAGGCACCCACGCTGCCTGGCCATGAATCAGGCAATACAGGTACGTCTATATTTCCAGGCGTGGAGTCAGCAATGACGCCTCCGTCGGGGAGGACAACGCGACATGATTTCAGGTTATGTTCAAGGCCTGCCTCTGCAACCGTACGGCGAAGCATCGAAAGTTCGTTTGCAGTCAACAAGACCTCGGCGGTTTTGGCGAGTAGGCTACCTATAGACTTTGTGTTTTGGACGGATGCCTCCTGCGTCACGTCCTTCTGGAAACGAACGTTGTTCCAGAGAGATGCAACCAAATTGACCAGAAAGATGCCTACCACCACAAAGATCAGAACGGCAAGTATTGAGTCGCCGCGCAGGATATCGCGCCGTACGGCAAACAGTTTTTTGGTTATCGGCCTATCAGTCTGCATCGACAGTCTCCTCACACTACAATTGTATCTGCCTGCCTTTCTTCGGCGATCGCCGCCTAGACCTTAACGCCCCAGAGCATACAGGCTTAGTGTTAGACGAGCGAAGGGCACGGCTGATGAAGATTGGACCGATAACAAGCGTCGATCTCCACCGTCACGTTGCCGCGTTGCCTTGTACTCTGACCAAGCTTCTGGGAAGTGCAGACCGGGAATCGACTTTCCACCTTTGGCGTAGATGATCGGAGCGTTTCGCCTGTCCCCCAAGAACTTCCTTACAAAGCCTTGCATCTGACCGTCTAGGACACGGGCAGCCGCAGCAGATAGACCTCTCCTCCGAGGAGGTCTGAAAGGGATGGCGGTCTTATCGGCACGACGGCGGCAGGACTCTAGTGCGAGTGGAGACCTTTACATCAAGGCGTCAACCCCTTGCGAATCAGACCAACCTCTTTGACCAGAAAGCAGGGCCCGATGTCCTGCAATGGAACCTGTGACTCGTGCCCCCCCTTCACAATCTTGTGATTCGCCATTTCCAACAGGCAGAAGGTCATCTCTATGACGGGGTCTTTGCCAGACAGTGCGAGTTTGTTGATCTTCTTGAACTCGCGCCCCACACCACCGCTGGTGGCGTAGAGAACCATGGGCTCCACACTCTCCATTCCCACTGCCGCTCCCGGAGAACCGCATCGGCGAAAGTCCCCGTATGTGCCCGCCAGGGCCTGCACTGTGTCAAGAGGAATGACCGAGAGGAGAGTGTGGAAATGGAAGTCGCCACCCTGCATCCCGCCGATAACCAGGAAGGACTCCGCGAACTCAGGGCCCGCGATGGTAGCTTGGAGTCGGTGATCGCCTATCGCAATCGAAATATCATTTGCCGCCTGTGTGATCCCCGCAGCCCCACTCTTCTGGGATACGAAGCACACCGCTCCCGCGATTAGAACGACCGCAATGATGATATGCGACAGTTTCATCACGCACCTCTCTTTCCAAGCCGTACTTGGCAGAGATATGTCATCTCACAAGTAGACCCCTCCCCATGGGCCGGCTTCTGCACCCACATCAGCTTAACCGTCGACGGCTGTTCTGACCAATGCCATGATGGCGGCTTTGATATGCGCCGGCAGATCCGACCAAATGCCTATGAGTTCCACCAAATCCGAGTGCGCACTGGAGATCTCGCGCACCATATTCGCACCCATTTGGTGTTCGGAAGTGCCACTTGGCTTTCTGGAAGTGCGAGGATCTGTCTTCGCAAACCGCCTCTTAACGGCGTGTCGCTACAATCTGCGACACTTTCGTTATCCTTTTGTAGCGATTCCGTTGCGCCCCGATTCGGGCTCGAATCCCCCCGCCTCCATTGCCCATATTCTTTTTATCGCGTCTCTGGCTTTGTTCGCCTACTCGGGTCTTAAGCCATCCCGACACATCCGAAGGTGAAAAAGAAGAAGTAACTGGTCCCGAATTCAACGATCAACTGCCCGAGCAGTTCCCTGCGGTTTTGGACTTGCAGGGCCTTCTTGAGCCGCACGAACTTCGCATAGCGCTCCACCGTCTCACGCCTGATCCCGAACGCACGCAGATCGCCTCCGTAGCCCTGCCTGCTCAAGTGAATAAGAACCGCTTCTTCATAGGGGATCGGCAGCGATGGATAGCCAAGCTCATTGAGCCGCTTCGTGTTGGCGGCCACCTTGTCCACCTGACCGGCCAACAGGTAGCATGCCATGAGGTACTCAAACGCCATCCTGTTGCGGGGATTCCGCTCGAGCAGCCTCGTCAGAACCTTCTCGATGGGGTCACTGCCGGTCCCGGGATCGCCCTCTTGAAACATGCAGGAGCGAATTCTGTCGATATAACCCGACTGCTCCGAGGTGAAACCGTTGTCCAGAGCATCAAGCAGAGTCTCGGCGGTTTTGCGGTGAACCAAGTCTTTCTTCAAAGCGTTGAGATAGATCCTGGCGGTCTGACCTTGCCCCTTGATGATGTTGATCCAGGCCAGTTTCTCGATAGCCATCGGAGAGTTTTTGCCCACCAGTATCTCGGACGCCAGCTTCTCGGCCGCATTGACCTGCCCAAGCTCGAGAAACATGTCACACAGCTTCAGTTGCGCGAGGTAGGAGACTCGCTTCTCGTGCGTCAGAAAGAGCCCATGCGAAAGCATGGGGAATTGGAACATGTCGTGGGGCAGTCGATTGGTGTGGTACAGCGCACGAATGACATCGTGATTCAGATACGGGTGACTGGCGCCCTTGGGCAGACGGCGATTGAACTGGAGGATCTCGTCCCACCGCCCCTCGACGGAATAGTCGTGCGTCAGAACAAAAGCCCTGCCTATTGGGTCATGACTGAAATAAAGTCCCGCGGCCGTCACGGCGATCGGGAGGACTGTCGCTACCGCACTCCCGATCAGTGGCAAGGACAATCTCCTCTTCGCGACAGCGCGGTATCCCTTCTTTTTCTTCTTTTGCTGCTGCTTGGTCGGTTTGGGACGTTTCTTGGGACCAGGCGTGCCCCTGGAAAAGGCCACCTTGCTCAGAAACAGGAGCAGGACGCTTAGGGGCACGAATCCGTAGAGGATGAACGTCAAGACCAGGGAAAACGTCTTCATGCCTCCCGTAATCGTCTCGGACACCGGTGTCAACGTCAACAGGGCCTGCTGGGACGGTATGAGGAACAGATAGCGAGCAGCGCCCAAGATAATCGCGATGCTGACCGGCACGGCCAGGACCGCGAGTTTCCAATCCTTACGGATGAAGCCCTCGCCGATCACGGTCACGAGAGCAAAGACAAGCACCCCTCCTGCGCCGGCCCACCAGAAGACCAGGGCCGTCATACCACAGTAGGCCAGTGCACGTATCGCCGACCGACGCAGAGACAGCTTTCTGAAAATGAGGGAACACAACAATCCCAGGGACACAACCAGACAGGCAGGCAAGGCATGCTTGTATCGGCCACAGATCAGGATAATCGCAATGGCCGGCAAGGAACTCAGGACACCCGCGGCCCGCGCACTGTCGGCGGCCAGAAGATGGTGCCTGGAGAGTTCGCACAGAACCAAGGCACACAGCACAATGATCGCCGCACCCAACCAGGAGTGGTAGTAGCCCTGAGAAAGGAACCCGGTCAGGTACATGGCCAGTCCGCCCGGCGCTCCCAGCGCATTCTTCAGAAAGGCCCATCCCGTCACAAACACGGGCGCATCCGGCAGTAGGGTGCCAAAGCTCTGATAGATCAGACGCGCGTTGACCGCGAGCCACAGATAGACGGCAGCCGACGCAAGGAATATCAGATTGGGTGGAATCTGTCGTATTCTATGCCGCACGCTGCTCGACCTCCTATTACCGAATGGACTGACGTTTCAAGCCGCTTGTCATTCACGCTCTTGCCACGGTTCGGCCGGACCGGCCTGCGGCGTGGCTCCCGTGATGGGGACGTCCACGTTCACGGTCGGCTCATCACGTGAGATCCGCGCCAGCAGCGACTTGCTTACCCGGACACGATCCTTGATCAACTCGGGAACACTGTAGGTCTCCAACAGGGAGTCATAGTACGCAGGGTCTTTCTGCGGCAAGACAAAGGGCTTGTGCGCCCGACCGGCTTCGTCCACATAGCTGAAGAACGTTCTGGTCAGGGAACCGCCCTGCCGCTTGCTGCTGAAGGCGATCCATCGGCTATTGCTGGACCAACTGTGCCACGATTCGGAATACGGACTGTTGATCGCCAGCTTGCGATAGTCCCCCGTCGTCAGGTCCATGAGGTACAAATCGCTGCTGGGCTGATAGATGGGGAAGCAGCCGTAACGGCACATGCAAAACAACAGGAATCGCCCATCCGGTGAGATACGCGGCAGAAGGATGCTCAGCCCTGTCTCCTTGGCCGCCAAGACGGTCTCGGCCTGACCCCATTGGTCGGTCTGCAGATCATAGGCGATGCGGCACAGGTCGTACTTAAGCACGTCGTAATTCTCGGGTGGGACCGTGTTGGCATCGGACCATGGAATGGGGGCGGCACAGTAGTAAAGATAGCATCCGTCCGGAGACCATGTCGGATAGGTTTCCAGCCGGCCTTTCTCAGCCAGTCCCGGAGGACATACGGCCCGGCCGCTCTCCGCATGGTAGCAGATGAGAGCCGAATCGAGATCTACCACGTCCCGCACCTCCATGCCGCCGGCGTGAAAGAACTGCCGCACCTTGTTGATCGAGTACACGGCCAGTTGGCCACTGGGATGCCAAGCCGTGTATCCCCACTTCGTCCCGATCCTTCGAGCGGCCCGACCCTGGACCAACAGCGTGTGGCTCCCATAGGTCGCGCTGCGCAAGCCGATTGTCATGGTCTCGGCGCTATTGTTCGTGAAGCTGTGACAATTGAGGCATCCCTCACCGAAAGAACGCCCGTGCAAAACCCGCGACGTATCGAAATCAGCCAAGCGGCGCTGGTAGATCCCCATATCCTTCCAAGCGTTGTAGATGGGTTTCATGAACCGATACACAAGGGTATCATCAATGGCCTCCCGAGCCACTCGGTTACCGCGGCGCTGGAATTGTAGCCAGCCGCTCTCCGCATGTTTGACGTAGACGTCGATGAAGATTTCACCGCCGCGGTTGGCCGCCAGCAGGGCGCGCCATTTTCGCTCGGGAATACGCATTGAGCCTGACCGACTGGCGATGTCGATGCCCGCACCGTCACCGGCATGAATCTTGACGCGGTAGGCCTGTCCCGGTTCGAGGACACGGAAGTTCAGTGGAGCGATATTGGGCGGGATCGTGATGCCGCAGTAGTCGGGCGCCAGATTCGGTTCGCGGGCAACGGACGTGCTGTTTTCCACGTGTGGCGCCGAACAGAACACGAGCGAGACCCCGAACGCAGTGAGAGCACCGCCCACAACAACCATGATAACGAGTTCTCGTTTCACGATTTTCCGCACAAGTCACCAACGTCGTCTATGCCGAATGGTCCATGCACCGCGATCTCGGATGCCCCATTTGATGTCACAAACACGACTCCTGTCAAGGATCTTTGTCTCAACATCCGAGTCCACCTTCTTGACGGTCTCGATCGCCCTGACACATTGGCCAGCGCCGAGGTCTTGGGCAAGACGCTGGGATGTATCGCCTGACACCCGTCACGAGGTAGGACGGGATCGAGGCGGGGCGCCGAGGCCCCACGCCTTGTTGGGTTCCGGGCCCATCTCCAGGATCAAAGAGCCGCCCTTGAGCAGCTCACGGGCGGGGAACCAGAAGGTCTCGAGCTTCGTCCCGTTTAGCCAGGCACGCTGCACGTATTTGTTCTTACGGGAGGCGTGCCGCGCCTCGATCGTGAAGGTCGCGCCGCGACCGTACCGCTGGCCCAGGTGGATGACGGTCTTTTCGTACAACGGGCTGCCGATCTCATAAATGGGATCGACCCGGCAGGCGCCGTCGGTCTGGAAAAGTCCCAGCGCAGTCATGACGAACCACGCGCTCATCTGGCCCTGGTCCTCGTCGCCCAGATAGGCGTTGGCCCGTCCGTTGCCATAGTACCGCTCGGTAATAGCCCGGCTCCACTTCTGGGTCAGCCAGGGACGCGCAACCCAGTTGAAGAGATAGGCAAAGTGCATGGACTGCTGGTTGCCCTGCATGATGGGGTAGTCCCAGTACTGGTCGTTCGGCGCGTTGAACCGCCACTTGTACGACTCCTCGAAACCCCACCGCAGCCTCTGGCGAAAACGGTCGACGCCGATCGCCTCGGCCAGGCCCGGCACATCCTGCGGCACGAAGAAGGTCAATTGCCAGGCGTTTCCTTCGACGTAGTGCTCGTTGGCGCCCGAGCGAAAGGAATCGAAATCCTGCTCGAAGTCACCGTCGGATTTCCGCAGGCGGGCAAATCCCGTCTCCCGATCGATGGCGTTGCGCCACCACGTCGAGCGGTCGATGAACTCGTCGTACTCCTTCTTCTTGCCCAGCGCCTTGGCGAACTGGGCGACGGTCCAGTCGTCATAAGCATACTCCAGCGTATTGGAGAAGCGCCCCTTGTCGACAGGCACGTACTTGTGCTCCAGGTAGGTTTTCAGATCCCGGTTGCCCGCTAGGCCGTTGCCGATTCGCTGCGGTAGCGTGGTCTGCATCTTGTAGACAGCCTCGAAGGCCTTCTGGGCATCGAAGTCACGAATGCCCATTTGGTAAGCGCCCACAATCAGCGGGATTTCGTGCTCGGCCACCATGACCGGGATGTACTCCATCCCCGCCGGGCCTTTGGCCAGCCAGCCGAGCGCATCGTACATGGCCAGTTGCGATCTCACCCAACGACTCGACCACTCCGGCGCTGCGAGGTGCCAAAGCTGATTCAAATTCCAGAACGTGTTCCAGAACGCATCGCATCCAAGCGCGACGTCATCGGCCCCCTTCAATTGCCGCACCTGCTCCGTGCCATCGACCCACTGACCGTTCACATCGCTCCAGATACTGCGGCAGAACGAGCGGTACAGATTGTTGTAGAAGCGCACCTTCTCCCGACGGTCGTTACTGTGGATCTCGATGCGTCCAAGCAGTTCGTTCCATGTCTCCACATGATGGCCGCGCACCGCGTCGAAATCCCAGCCGAACGGTTGGGCCACCTCGGTCCTGAGGTTCAGCGCCGCGTTGGCAATGCTCACCAGCGAGATCCCGACCCGAGCCTGAACGACCCGGTTATCGCGCGTGTCGAACTCGACATAAGCGCCGGCGTCCTTGACGGCGCCCGCTTCAAGACGATCCACACCGGGGCGAACCTTATCGTCTTGCCACAAACCAAACGCCTTCATGGGTCGATCGAACTCGATCACGAAGTGGACGGTGTAATCCTGGAGCCCTTCAGCGCCCCAGCACTGCGAGTGGTAGGTGCTCAGGCCCTCCACGCGTGATGGGCCGGCCTTGCGGATTTCGACGTTGCGCAACTGCAACGCGTATTCAGCACCGAATTGCAGATCGATCAGCACGCGCCCATCCGTTCCAGGCGGGAAGGTATAGCGATGGAGGCCGCAGCGGGTGGTGGAGGTCAGTTCCGCCTTGATGTCGTAGTCGGTCAGGTCGGCGCGATAGTAACCGATGGGCGCCTGCTCGGTCGCTTTATCGAGACGAGAGCGATAGCCCGAATCAGGATCGCTCTGATCGCCCTGGCGGATCTCCAGAGGGCCGGTCGTCGGCATCATCGAGACCCCGGCCATCGTCCACTCGTGGATGTGGCTGAAACCCCCGATGTTCTCGAAGCTGGGCTCATAGCCCGCCTGCCAGCCCGTGTTCTGATTGTCCGGGCTCAGCTTGACCATACTGAACGGCATCCACGAACCCGGTGCAATCATCCAGCGAGAGTGGGCAACGCCGATCCGCGTGTCCACGTAACCGGCCGGTGTGATCGCCGGTTGCGGCGTGCGGCGCACCTCTCCGCTCTCAAGCAACTCACCGTCGGTCAGGATCTCGTAGTGACTGGTCCTGGGCGACGCGACGGACGGCATGGGCGCTTCGAACGTGTAGCGGCCCTGCTCAACGGTTTCCGAGAAGATCTCTTGGCCGTCGAGCCGCACGCTGAGCTTGGGCTCGCCGGCAAGGTGCTCGAGATCGACCAGCAGCGGCTGCGTCTCTCGGCCAGCCTCGGCCGTCTCGTAATCGGCGGCCCGTACGTCACGGACAAAGACGTCGCGAATCGGCGTTTGGACGACCCCCGTCGGTCCTTCGAGGCGGACCTGATCGAAGACCAACCAACTGCCGTCCAGAATCGCCAGGCGGACCTCATTGCCCCCTTCTCGAATCACGCCCGAAGGGATGGGCAACTCGACCACATGCTCTCGGGCCGATTCCGTTGCCCCGGTAGCCGACGCCTCCGAACCGCCTTTCGGCAAGGCGAACTTCCGAGCGTATCCATTGACGGACACCTTCAAGAGAGGCGGACGCTGGGGGTGGGTATCGAGAAGGTCGACGACCAGTTTCCAGTCGCCCTGCGCCGGAACCGTCTGGAGACCGAAGAGCACGTTGAGCACGTGCGTGCGGCGACCGGCAGTGCCACTGGTGCCGCCCCAGGCATCGGCCGGTCCCGGCATGATATAGGGCCAATCCTTCTGGGCCTGCGCGCGGCCCACGAGAAAATACCGGTCCTCCCAGCCGAAATCCTTTTCCAGGAACCGGGCGTAATCGTCCGGCGCCAGGGTGAACTCACCCGCCTTGTTGTCGGCATCCCCAATGGTCCAGATCGTCCGGCCCCGAGCCAGAGCAGCGCCGGTCAGGACCGAGACCAACAACAGAATCCCAATGTACTTGGAGTTCATCGAAAAATGCATGAGCCTTTCTCCTATACCTTACACGTAAGCGGCCGCATTATAGCCGCTGTCAGGCCATAGGGGGATAGAGAATTGAGCGGAAAGACGAACCCACCGCATAGAAAAAGGGGCTGCAGGCGACGCCCACAGCCCCTTCGTAATTACAGGATACAACGACGGAGAACCGATCTTCTCATCAGGACCTAGTTGCGCAGGCCGGCCGTCCGCCCGAAGGCGATATCATCAATATACAGCACGCCGGCGCCGCCTGAGGTCGGGTTGTCCCGGTCGCCCAAGCCCAGGTAGAGGGTCTTGACGCCCGCCAGGTTCACGCCGGCCAGATTGCCAAAGGGAATCGTCCAGGCCTGCCAACTGGTGGCGCGCACCGCTTCCGCTTCCGGATGGGTGGCCACGGCGATGTTGCCGGCGCTGTCCTCCACCGCCAAGTAGAGCGGCGCTGCCGTGTTAGCCGCGTCGCCCTGGAAATACAGCCGCAGCGAATTGGCCCCGCCCACCGTCAAGTTCCGAGCCGGCGACAGGGTCCGCGCGGCCTCGGAGAGGGCGGCGCTGCCGGTGTTGTCATAGAACAGCGGCATGGACTGGCGACCGCCGTGGACGATCGTTGTCTCGGCGAACGAGGCTTCCAGATAACCGACCAGAGAACCATTCGCCGGTATGTCGAGGCCGTCGATCCAGACTTCGTAGATGCAACAGCCCTCTTCGTCGGTGTAGCTCTCGAAATCATCGATCGGGGCATACTGCTGAACCGTGAAGCTCCAGAGGCTCCCCTCCCAGGAACCGATCGGCTCGGCCTCGTTGACCTCATCGATCCTCCAGTAGTAAGCGGTTCCAAACTCCAGTTCGCCCGGTGCGTAGCTGCATTCGCCGACGGTATCGACCAGGGCCGCGCCGTCAACAACCGCTGCTTCATCGTCCCCGAAATGGACCTCGTGTGAGACGGCCTCTCGCCCGGCGCGCCAGCTCAGGGCGGTGTTGAGATCCACCTCGGCGGCGCCGTCGGCCGGCTGTGGGTTGCGGGCGTGCGCGGGGGTGTAGAGGAAACGCACCTCGCTCAAGCCGTACTGCGCCACGGTTCCGAAGTTACTGTTGACGGTGAGCCGGACGTACCGGGCCGCCACGCCGCCGAAATCCACCGCGGTGTTGGCGGTGTAATCTTCACTGACCGTCGCCTGGGCGAATTCAACGTCCCCCAGGGCCGTCCAGTCGGCGCCGTCGGCCGAATACTCCACAGTCACGTTCTTAAGACCGATACCGAGCAACAACTCGAATTCCACGTTGTAGTTCCACACCAGCATCTCGTGCAACTGGTAGACCCGATCGAACGCGTACTGAATCCACACGGGGTCGGGGCCCTCAGACGGTACGAGCCACATATCGGGGGCGTCCATCGAATGCTGGTCGTCCTCGTTCAGTCCCGAACCGTTGACCGTATTGATCGGTCCCTCGGCGGCGCTCGATGTCGCGTTGCTGGTGGCCGTAATAGCTTGGATCGGATAGGTGAAGGGCTCCGTGGTGAAACTCCAGAGACGGCCCTTGGAAATCGTATTGTCGCCGGCGATTTCGTCGACGCGCCAATAGTAGGTTTGGCTGAATGCCAGCCGTTCCCCAGGAGCGCACGTCGCGTTGGTCTGACCCTGACAAAGAAGCACGCCCTTCGGCTGGGCGACGCTGGCGCTGTCGACATCGCCCCGCTCGGTTCCAAGATAGACGTTGTGCCGAACGGCCTGAGCGTTCGGCGTCCAGCCCAGGACCACGTCGCGCGACACATCCCCGGCGCCGTCGGCGGGACTTGGAACGGTCGCCAGTCCCAGGTCGGAACCATCGATTACCGCCTGAATCTCCGCCTCGGTCAATACCCGGCTGTAGATACGAACGTCGTCGATGAGCCCGGGGAAATACTTGGACGTGCTCGGCCGGCCGCCGATCCTGAACTGATCGATCGTCCCCAGTTCGCCCTCCAGATTCTCGACCAACCGACCGTCGAAAAACCAACTGCCGGCCCCGCCGTCGAAGGTGAGGGCAAAATGGTGCCATTGCGTATCCACGGCGCCAAAGACAATGCCATCAAAGCCTTGAACGTTGACTACATAGGTGCCCCCCTCGTTTACTTCCACGTCGAAGTAGGTTCCATCGGTGTCGCCATCCGGGGTAAAGCCGAAGACACCCGTCTCATCGGGTATGTCCGTGGTGCTCGCTTTCGCCCAACCGGTGAGCGTCCTGCGAGCCATCCCACTGATCCCCACGCTGCCGACCTCGACGTAGTCGTCCTCGCCATCGAACAGAAGTGCCCCGGCAATCTTTCCAGTCACCCAGGCCGGGCCACCCTCAAGGGTTCCGTCGTTCCCGCGGTCGCTGGCATCATGGGCGATCATTCCGGATGATTCATCAAGCTTCCACCATCCCACGAGAGAAGGATCGGCCGCGCTGCCTATCGATGTCAGAATCAATCCCAACCCCAGAACGAAGGAAACCAGGTAAGTTAGCCTCGTAAACATGCCAGTCCTCCTCGAAGAAATGCCCTCACAACCGCGCCCGGCCACACACCCAAGCGCGTTCTTGTTTTTCTGCGTACAGCCCGAACCCATTGTAATGGTACCAGAATCAGGCCCGCAATGCAACAGGATTCCCGGGGGTCCCGCGACCTCTCCGGGCCACCTGGCGGGAGCATATGCCGATTGCAAGCGCGGGGAACCACCGATACAATAGTGACACAGAGGCTGATTGGAGTTCTTCGATTCAGAAGGAGATGCCATGATGAGCATACGACGGTGGCTACCCATCACTGTGGCTTTCCTGGCCATTCTGTCACATCCTTTCTCGGCCGCACAGGCCCAAGAATCCGCTCAGGAGCAAGCCAGGAGAATACTCGACGAATCAGGGGTCCAGGGAGGTCTCATCGTCCACATCAACTGCGGCAACGGCCAGTTGACCGCCGCGCTGCGAGCGAACGAAGCGTATCTGGTCCACGGCCTGACGCGTGATGTCCCGAACCTGGCAAAGGCCCGCCAGATCATCACCCGCAAGGGAGTGTACGGCCCCGTCTCGGTCGATCTGCTCGAAGGGGAATCCCTGCCCTACGTCGACAATTCGGTCAACCTGATCGTCGCCGACGGACCTCTCGCGATACCGCAAGAGGAGATGACGCGCGTTCTCACGCCTCGAGGTGTGGCGTATCGCAAAACGGCCGGTTCGTGGACCAGGACGGTCAAGCCCTGGCCCGACAACATCGACGAATGGACGCACTACCTGCACGACGCCGGCAACAACGCCGTCGCCCACGACACTGCCATCGGTCCACCCAGACACCTGCAATGGGACGGAGCGCCCCGGTATTCGCGACACCACGAGTATACCTCCAGCGTCGCGGCCATGGTCTCGGCGCGGGGTCGGCTGTTTTCCATCATCGACATGGGCAGTCGCGCCTCGATCCATATGCCCGCCAAATGGCGACTGACGGCCCGTGACGCCTTCAACGGCATCGTGCTCTGGGAGCGTCCGATTGAGTCATGGTTCAATCACCTCTGGCCCTTGAAGGACGGCCCGGCGCAGCCCCCCCGCCGCCTGGTGGCCGTCGGCGATTGCGTGTATGTCACAATGTCCCTGGAGGCGCCGGTCAGCAAGCTGGACGCCGCCACGGGCCGAACGCTGCACACGTATCAAGGCACGGAATTCACCGAGGAGATCCTTCACTGCAACGACACCCTGCTGCTGCTCAAGAACGATGCCTCCATGAACCCGGCCGAGTATTACCCCAAGCTGATGGTCTGCTGGGACGAGAAGAATCGCACGATGAAGGAGACCGAAGGCTATCTGCTCAAACCGACCCCGCGTGAGATCATCGCCCTGGACGCCGAGACCGGCGTCACTCGGTGGAAGGCGAAACACGCGGTCGAACCGCTGACCCTGGCCGCCGACGAAAAACATGTGTTCTTCCACGACTGGAACCAGGTCGTCTGCCTGGACCGAGAAACGGGCGACGAATGCTGGCGATCGAAACCGGTGGTTCCGAGGAAGAGCATGGGCTACGTCTACGGTCCCACCCTGGTGGCCTACGATGACGTGGTCCTGTTCACCGACGGCCGGCTGAAGCGCAAGATCTGGGCGTTCTCCAAGAAGGATGGACAACTGCTCTGGGAGGCGCCTCACTACCCGGCCGGGCACGCCGGTTCGGCCGAGGACCTGATGGTGACCGACGGTCTGGTCTGGTGTGGGAAGATCGCGGGGGGAAAACAGTCCGGCGTCTTCACCGGACGCGACCCCGGCACCGGACAAATCAAGCGGGAGTTCTTGCCGGACGTCGAGACCTATTGGTTCCACCATCGCTGCTACCGGGCCAAGGCCACCGATCGGTACATCCTGACCTCCCGCACGGGGATCGAGTTCGTCGACGTCCGCGCCCAGAGTTGGGAGCCCCACCACTGGGTCCGCGGGGCCTGCACCTATGGCATCCTGCCCTGTAACGGGTTGATCTACGCCCCGCCAAGTCCTTGCGCATGTTACTCGGAATCCAAACTCAGTGGCTTCTGCGCCGTGGCACCGGCCTCTCAGCGAACGTTCAATGTCACCGCTCCGACGGCAAACCGTCTGCTGAAAGGACCGGCGTACGGAACCGAGTTGCAGGCAACGGATACGGGGACCGACCGATGGCCCACTTACCGCCGCGATGCAGCCCGTAGTGGGGTGGCCAGGACTCAGGTCGGCAATTCTCTGTCCCCAAAGTGGCGCATCGCACTGGGCGGTGAGTTGACCGCCCCGGTAGCCGCCGACGGGCAAGTCTACGCCGCTTCCCAGACTACGAATACGCTCTACGCTTTGAGTACCGCCCGTGGCGAGAAGGCCTGGAGTTTCACCGCCGGGGCGCGCATCGACTCGCCTCCCACGCTCTATCGGGGGCTCGTGCTCTTCGGTTCCGCCGATGGCTATATCTATTGCCTCAGGGCCACCGACGGGGCTTTGGTCTGGCGCTTCAGGGCGGCGCCGCGTGACTTGAGGCTGGTCTCCTACGGACGCCTGGAATCGGTCTGGCCCGTTCACGGCAGCGTCCTGGTGCACAAGGACATCGTCTACGGCGTAGCGGGTCGGTCCACCTATCTCGACGGCGGGCTCAGGCTCTTCAGTCTGGACGTCGCCACGGGACGGATGCGCTCGGAGAGGACCCTCGACGACCAGCGAAGTCCCCAGAAGGATGTGAAGGTGCTGAACATGCCGACGGCCCAGTCGGATATCCTCTCGACGGACGGCCGGATGCTCTACATGCGCTCCCAGGCCTTCGATCTGACGGGTAAACGCGTCCAAACGATTGACCCCAGCACCGAGCCCTTCGAGCGGGCGACCCAGCAACTGGGGCCGGGGACGCACCTGTTCAGCCCCACCGGCTTCCTCGACTCCGACGCCTGGCACCGTTCCTACTGGGTATACGGCCGGACGTTCTCCTCGGGCTGCAACTGGTGGCACCGGGCGGGACGCTATGCCCCGGCCGGCCGATTGCTGGTCTTCGATGGCGACCGAGTCTACGGCTTCGGCCGCGAACCCGGACTGTTCGTCTGGTCGCACGTACTGGAGAACCATCTGTTCTGCGCCGCCGCCCAAGCCGACGAGCAAGCCATTGAGAGGGTCCGGGCCTGGAGCAAGAAGGCCGGACGCGACGCGCTCTTCAATCGCCAATTCACGCGGCACGCCATGCCGCAGGACCGCCTGGCGCCGCAGTTGCACTGGTCCGTGACGCAGCCGCCGCTACACGCCCGGGCCATGATCCTGGCCGGCCGAACGCTTTTCGTCGCCGGGCCGCCGGATGTGCTCGACGAGGACGACGCCTATCAGCGGCCCAACGATCCGCAGGTCGTGGCCCAGACGAAGGAGCAGGACGCCGCCTACGAAGGCCGACGCGGCGCCATGCTGATCGGCGTCTCAGCGGCCACGGGCCAACGGCTCTTCAAGCTCGATCTGCCCGCCCCGCCGGTGTGGGACGGGATGGCCGCCGCGCAGGGCAAGGTATTCCTCTCCGACAGAGAGGGTTCTCTGACGTGCCTGGAAGGGAAGTGAGGATCGATGGGCGCCCCGCCTCAGGACGCACCCAGGCCGGGGTTGACCGGACTGATGTACTGTCGGCCGGGAAGACCCGCACAGGGGTCGTTCTGGACCTTCTGCACGATGGCGAACGCGCCCCAGATCACCGGTCCGATCTCGCTCCCGTCAGCGGCGTACCAAAGCCCGCCGACGGCGACCGCATCAGCGGGGGCCGCCGTAATCGTCACGAAGTAGTCCCACTTGCAGAGTTGGCCATCGGCATCTTCGTATTGCCCTGACTGTTGGTTGGCGCACAACGCACCGGAGCCGATGTAGCTATTGAAACCCCGATAGCGATCCAGCTTGCCGTCGCCGTCACAGTCCTTGTTGGACAACCAGGCATCGTTCCACTTCATCAGGAGTCGGATGCCCCGATACAGCCAATACCACTTATTTGCAGCGCTGGGATGGGCCGCCAGATAGGCTTCATCATCGCCTTGGTAAGCGGGAAATCCATCCCGGCCCAGGTACGTATTGGCATAGGAGCCCTTGAACGTATGGTCCTGGTAGTTGTAGCCATAGGGATCTTCGTCGGCCGGGAGGGGTTGGCCGGCGAGATAGTGGCCCGTTGCATAGAGCAGGGTTCCATCGTGGAGCGTGGTGTCTGTCTCGTCCGCACCGACCGGCATCCCCGCCGCCAGAACACAGCAGAAAACGATCGATAAAACCGTCCAGCTCCGCATCGTTCCATCTCCCATCAGGCGGCTGATTCCTCGAACGCGACCCTGGTGATCCGTCCTGCTCGGTCCTCACGCAAACCGATTAGACCCCAGCCGCTATTCGTCGCCGTCATCAAGTCCAATCATCCCCCCCCTCCACCGATCTGTCAACTGTGGTAACTACGTATTTTTCTCAGTCCGTTCAGCATGGAAAGCTGGGCTGCGAACGTACGCCCGCAGCCCAACTCGATCTGAATGTAGGTTTAGAACTTGCCAAAGCCCGGGCCGACAGGACTGAGATAAGTCAGTCCTTCACCGCTTTCGACTTCCTGAATGATCGCAAACGCACCCCAGATGACGGCTCCGATTTCCGTCTCGTCGGCGGTATACCAGAACCCTCCGTCTTCGTAGGCATCCGCCGGTGCCGCCACGATCTTGACGAAATACGTCCAATGATCCTTCTTCTCTCCTCCCGACTGGTGGTTCGTCAGCCAAGCACCCGAGCCAATGTAGCTGTCGAATCCATAGTGCCTGTCCAACGCGCCGTCGCCATCGCAGTCTTTGTTGGACAGCCACGCATCGTTCCACTTCATCATGAGTTGAACATCGCGATACGGCCAGTACCACTTGGCGCCGGCGCCGGGATTGGCGTCGAGATAAGCCGCATCATCTCCCTCATAGGGGGGAAAGCCATCCCCGCCGAGATACGAGTTGGCATACGAGCCCTTGAACAGGTGGCCCTGATAGTTGTAGCCGTAGGGATCGTAGCCCACGGGAATCGGCGTCCCCTCGAGACAGTGGTCTGCCGAGTAGGTCAGGACGCCATCCTGAATCGTGACACATCCATCGTCTTTCTTGGCGGCTGCGGTTGCGACCAGAATACAGCACAAAACAATCCATATGAGATTTCGACTTCGCATTGCTCCATCTCCTTTTTGACTCTTGTCGTCCTTGAAAATGATCTCGCCAACACACATCGCCCTATCCTCGCGGAAAACCTTCGGTGGCTATTGTAACTCGCACACCTCCTTTCCAGCCTGTCACGTGTCGTATCTCAGGAAATCTTCAATGTCAAGCCCATCGTCTCGTCGTTCGGACCCAGTGCGCCCCGCTGCAGGAACCCCCTTCTCACCAAGAGGGATCATCTTCGATCATGCCAACTCCTGAGAATATGTCAACCGTGGAAACCATATATTTCCCCACCGCCCGTGGACGACGTAAGTACTCGGTACCCAACACGGAAGCATGGATAAATGCGCAAACAACAGAAGTGATTGAAAAAGGGGCTGCAAGCAACCGCCCACAGCCCGTAACCCCACAATGCCTATCTCGCCCACTTGACTACCCCGTTGATCGCTGGAAATCCAACAGGCGCCCAGTTACTTCTTCCCTTTGCCCTGGTCGTGCGGGACAGTTACCTCCACCGATGCCTCCGCACCATTGCACTCGACAACGATAGTGTACACGCGGCCCGTGAGGGGACCGGATCGCTCTGCACGCAGATCGACCGTCAAGGGACCTGTGATTTCCCAGTCGGGCTCCGTACTGCCGTCACCAGCACCGTCGAGAGGCTCGTTCGACTCGACACGTACGATATTGCACGTGGGAACTGGATCACAGCTCGCAACCAGGACCTCTACCTCGACCATTTTGTGATTCGGTGGCCACAGCACGTCCTGACTCGGCGAGATCCAGGCAGTCGACAGGGTTGACGACTTAACCGTCACTCCCCACCAATTTACGTTATGGGTGGAGTCAATATCAATGCATACATCGACCTGGCCATCTACAAGTGACGCCGGGGGAACATTGAACGTGGTGGTCGAGTTGGTACCACCGGCCCCTGTCAACACGCCAAGCGGGGTAGCGTCAGCAGATATGACGTCGAGTTCGGGATCCGCAGGGCCTGGATTGTCCACATCATATGCCTCAATCGCCAGGGTTGCCATGATGAGCGTCATTCCGTCCGGGACAGAGAGCGTGTGGGTCCAGCAGAAATCTCCGTCCCACCATCGATACTCCTGCATTCCCGGAGCGTCGATTATAGTCTCAGTGTACGGACATGCATTCTCAACGCTGGCGGACAGTGCCGCCACTCTCATCGCCGGCGGGGCATCGGCTGGATCGTCTTGTCCCAGCGACATCGATGCGAGCAGCATGGTTAACGCCATTGCCATCGCCACAACAACCATCTTCCTTCTCATCTCAAGACTCCTTTCTAACCGTGCCTTTCTCTTCGCGAGTTCGATCTTACGCATGTGCATCACCGCCTCCTGTCGAATCTCCAGCGCACGTCTCAGACGCTACGACCTCCTTTCCAGATGCGCGGGAAGCTGCAGAAATCCTGTGGAGAAAGCTGTATTTCCATCCGAGGCGCGCGCCTGCGCCTTATGGGATGAACGCGTGAAGTGATGATCTGATGCTTCAGTCCCCCATGGCGCCCTGCCATGGAAAAGCCCCGTTCCATCGAGAACAAACGTCATAACAGCAGTCCTTTGCCAACCGACCGCTTCCCCTCGACTCCTCACCGGCCCATGCTATGACAGCCATGGAACCCTATGGTGAGTCCGCACAACTACAAACGCTGATTCTGACCGGTTTGGGAGATCTGTCAATAAGGGAAACTACGTAATCTTCACAGGGAAGATTCAAATCCTTCGGCGCGGGCGCAGGAATCGCGCTCGTCAGGTGCGCGTATCGGAGATGGGGCCGCCAGTCCGGCCTTCTAGAAGTAGTAGGCCAACTGGAGTCGGGCGAAGTCGTCGTCGCGCAACTCGTGGAGGACACCGCCCGGCTCGGTATTGAGGAAGACCCAGGCATCGAGGATCAGTCGCCAGTGCTCGCCGAAGCGCCGACTGGCTTCGACAGTCATGGCGTTCTCGTGCTGTTCCAGGTCCTGGGCGAAGCCGGCCAGAACGTGCGTGCCGGCTGCGTCGTTGGGGGTCCAACGCCCACCAAAGAACAGATCGTTCTGGAAGAGGGTCAGGCCGCCGTCCTCGCGATCGTTCCAGGAATACTCACTCAACAGGCCGACATCGTTATTGCTGCCGGCGATGTTGTAGAAGGTGTACTCGAAGCCGCCCACCGTGGCGAAATAGTTCTCGAGGTATCCGTCGCGCACATAGGCCTCCCACTTCAGAAGCCAGTTCCCCGTCGCGAACTGCACATCGGCCCCGAACTGGTTCATCTGCTCGTAGAACGGGATCAGCCGGGTGTCGTCCGTGTCGTTGGCGTCGATCATAGACGGCGGAACCAGGTAGGGTTCGCGGTTGGTGCCCCGGAAAAAATACAAGCCGAAGTCGGCGCTGCCGATGGTGTTGCTATACCGCATGGCCAAATCGACGTTGTTCTCCTCGGAGCTGCTCTCGTAGACCGGATCGTCCAGATCCACCACCCGCGAGGTGCGCAGGCGGCCGTTCTTGCCGGGGAAGGTGCGCTCTCGGAAGTACGGCAGAATCAATACATCCACGTTGCCCCAACTGGGCGTGATGGAGAACTGTATCATGGGCTGACCGAGTTTCTCCTCGCCGTCGATGTGCTCGACAAGGTCCGTCTGGTTGACGACGTCGACCAGATGGACGAACTCCGTAGCGCCCCAGAAGACCTTTCCCACGCCGATTCTGAAGAACCAGATGTCCTCGCGGTAGAGGTAGTTCAACTCGCGGATGTCGAAGTGCGTCCGCTCGGAGTCGGCGCTGTCGATCCGAGCGAAGGGGACGAAGGTGAAACTGGAGCCGTTGTCCCACTCGTGATAATACTCCGGCTCGGCCGCGATCGAACCGTTTTGGTCATCCTGCCCCGGGTACAGCGCATCGTGGAAGAAGCCCCGACCCTCCACGGAGACGTTCCCCGATAGTTCACCGGCACCGGCCGTCGCCAGCGCCAACATCCATGCCGAAAGTACAACCAGAATCCTTATGCGCATCCGTCTCACCTGAGTATCGCTAGCCTGTTTCTCTCGAAATCCAGTTCGTTTTGCCCTATGGCAAAGGCATACTCGGTCCAGATCAACTGGGTGCTCTTGCCCGTCTGATGATTGACCATGTTCATCTCTCGGGCCCGCCAGAGACGATCCAGATACTTGCGGTAGCCCTTGAAGGTCAAGGTCTTGAGCAGCGCGCCCTTGCGATCGTAATAATCGGCTTTCCAGGTTCGGTACTCAACCTTGTCGATCCAAGCCACCTGGCGGGAATAGCCGGAGTTGGCCTTGTCCACGGGGTAGCGTTCGATGACGTAGCAGTCGTTCCCATCGTACACATCATCGCGAATGTATTTGTAGGTGTGCTTTTCCAACTCCTGCGTGGCGATATCCTCGTAGGCAAACTCGCTGCCCATGAACGAGCCCGACTTGTTCTGGGCGGCGATGCGCCGCACCCGCCGCAGCGCGGGCAGATAGAGCCACTGGTTGTCATCGTCGGTCTTGTGCGTGTGGGTCAAAAGGATGGTCCCCTTGACGTCCCTGGGGGTGTCGAAGATACACAGGCTCTTCGTGCCGTCCTGTCCCACTTCGAGCGTGCGAATGCGCAGCTCCCGCTTGCTGGTCTGGCCCTGCTTGTTCCGCAGGACCATGCGCAGGTTGGCCGTGCTGTCATCGAAGTCGGAGTTGCGTCGGTCCGCCTCCTCGGCAATTGTCCATCCCCGCTCCTGGGGCGTCGGTTGGCCCGTCCACGCCGGCAAGGCCAGCAATACGGCGGCGATCAGACATCCCGTGACTTTGACACCTTGCTTCATGAAGAAGCCACCTCCTTGTCGGTCCTGGTTGTATCCATGCGGCTCACCTTACCATCTTGCCGGTCAATTTTCAGCAACAAAGTCGGTAAGAGTAGGAAGTCCATCACCAGGGCCGTCGCGATCACGATCGCACACATCAGCCCCATCTCCGAACTCATCCGATAATGTGACCGCGTCAGGACCAGGAAGCCGGTTACCAGGGCCACCGTCGTGACCCCCATGGCGGTCCCCACCGTCTCAAATGCGTAGCGAACGGCCTCCGTCGGCGACATGCCAAAGCGGCGTTTGGCGCGATCGTATTTGCTGAGGAAGTGCACGGTGTCGTCCACCACGATCCCAATCGTCATGGCGACCACTACCGACAGGGCCAGTCCCACCTGGCCCCGCAGGAACCCCCAGATACCGAAGGCAACCGCCGGAGGCAAGAGGTTGGGGATCAGGCTGATCAGGCCGAGACGCAGACTGCGCAGCGCCACGATCATGATGATCGAGATGAGCACGAGAGCACCGACAGAGCCTTTGAACATACTGTGAATGTTCCGGTAGGTGATGTGGGCCCAGATCAGCGACAGGCCGGTGCCCGAGATGTGCATGGAGGCAGGCGTGTTGTCCTTCAGCCACTGCTGCGCCGCCGCGTCCATTTCGCGCAGCTCTTTGGCGCTCATACTGTCGAACATCACCATGAAGCGCGCCGAGGCGCGATCGACATCGATCTGGTCGTTAAGATCGTGGCCGTGCGGCAGTGACAGTTCGTAGAACAGCAGATACTGCGCGGCCAGCTCTCGACTCTCCGGTATCCGATAGAAGCGCTCATCGCCCCCGTGCATGTCCCGATTCAAGCGCTTCATCATATCGGCCAGCGTCAGCACGTATTGGACCTTGGACTGGCGACGATACCACTGCGCGAAACGATCGACGTTCGCCAAATACTCCGGGTCGAAGACGCCCCCCGATTCACCCGAATCGAGCGGGTACTCGATCACGTCCCAGCCACCGAGGTTCTCGATCATAAAATCGGTGGCCTTGCGAAACGTGAACGTCTTGTCGAAATAGGTCAGGAAATTGTCGTTCAACTCGATCCGGAACATGCCCAGGCTGGTCCCGAGCCCGAGGATCAGCATGCCCCAAAACAGAACCGACCGCCGACGGATCACAACGTTCGCCAATCGGTCGCAATGAATCCCAATGTGGTTTCGCTGGGCCGGACCGGCCGAGGTCGGCAGCACCGCCATCAGGGCCGGCAACAGGAAGATGGACAGGAAGAAGGCCGCCGTGACACCGATCGCCACAATATTGCCCAGGTCGCGGAACGGAGGCGATTCCGAGAAGTTCATGCTCAGAAAACCGATCACCGTCGTGATGCTCGTGAGGAAGACCGCCTGCAGGTTGATCTGCAAGGCGTGCCTGATCGCGTCATGCTTCGATTCGCCTTCGCGCATCAGATGGAACATGGTGCTGAGAATATGGACACAGTCGGCAACCGCCAGCGTCAGGATCAATCCGGGACCACTGACCGAGGCGGCCGTCAGGGCGATGCCCAGCCAGCCGGTCACGCCGAGCCCGGTAATCATCGACAGCGAAATGATCACCGTCGCGGCCAACACCCCGAAGAATGACCTCAGAGCCAGTCCGATCAGGACGAGCATGATAAGGAACATGGCCGGCGCCAGGGTCATGAAGTCTTTCGTACTGGCCTCTCCAAAGGCCTGATCGACCATGACCGAACCGGTCAGATGCAAATCAATTTGAGGATGTCGGCGGCGAAAGTCCTCGGCTAGCTCCCGGGCGGCCCGCGCCACCTCCGGCGTGCCCTTCTGGTGTTCGCTCGGCATGGTCAGGCCCACGTAGATGCCGGCGACATGCCCGGTCGAAGAAATCAGTCGATTGACGATGGCGGTCTCCGAAAGTGCGATCTCCCGGGTCCGCTTCAGGTCCGCGTCCGACATTTCGGCCGGAAGGTTCACGAGGTCCTCGACGATCAGATCCTCGCCTTCACCCCGCGTGTACTGGAAGCTGGAAACCGAACTGACACGGACCGAATAGGGCAACTGCCAGCAAGCTTCGGTCAGATCCGTCACGGCGGTGAGCGTCTCTCGCGTGAAGATATCGCCATCCTGCGGCGCGACGATGAACGCGACGCTCTGTTCCTTGCTGAAGGTATCCTCAAGGGCCTTCAGCGCCTGGTACTGGGGATTGTCCTCGTTGAAGAACACCCGCGTATCGTTGTTGACCCTCAGATAGCGCATCCCCACCGCGGCCAGACCGACGACCGGCAACGTCAGGAGGATGATCCACCATCGGTATTTGATCGTCCAGACACTAAGCAGGTTCTCAATCCGGGTCATGACGCGTCTTGCTCTTCCAACGAGGCTATCACCGAAGTCATTCGTGCCGACCGTTCGTCGTGAATGAGCCTCACACTCTAGCGGAGCGCGCGCATCCAAACAAGTCTTTTCGGGGCGGATTTTCGTCGGCACCAGAGGGTCGGAGCATCAGTCGACCGTTCCCGGCGAGGGTGCGGCGGCCTGCCAGTTGACCGGATCGTTGCCATAGGCGGTCGGGTCGACGCGGGCCAGTGAGACGCCGAAGCCGTCGGCCTGGAGCGGCCAGGGATCGACGCCGGTAGCGAAATCGTCCGGATGCTGGCCGTCGCTGTAGACGACGCGATCGAGGCGAATCCAATGGCGCGTCCCGTCGCCGGCCTGCCCGCCGGGGATGCTGAGCTGCACCTTTTCGCTGCTGTTGGCCAGCTTGCCGGCACCCCAGGCGAAGACCTGTACGCCTTCGTCGATCGTGTAGGCCGCAACGAGAGCAGCGCGGTCTCGGGTGACGACAATGCACTCGCCCGGCGCCATGACCACAGCCGGAGCGGTGGGGAAGAGGAACTCGACGCCCGGGTCGTCGGGGTCGTCCGTCAGTCGCCAGGGGGCGTTCTCGGTCGCATCGTATAACGTCACGGCCGCGTCGCTGATATTGAACAGTTCGACGTACTCGGCGTCCCCACCGCCGAAGGGATTGTACATGATTTCACTGATCACCACCGGCCCCACCTTGGCCGCCGCGTTGGCCGCTCCGGGCGTCGGCTCGGCCAAGGCCACGAAGTTGTGTGTCCCCGTGCTCTTGAGACAGCGCCCCAGCGAGACGCCCGTCTCAGAGGCGTCGAACTTCTCCTCTTCGCTGTAGCCGGTCACGACCCCGTCGGCGCCCGAATGGAGATAGACCGTCTCACCGTTGCGGCTGAGGGCGAACGACGTGTGCGATCCCGCATCGTCCTGATCGCCAAAGTGGCGGTCCTGGTAGAAAACGAGATAACCGTTCGACGGGATGGCAATCCCGGCAGCGATTTCGTATTTCGTCAGGGCGTCGGCATCGTCGCTGAGGAACCAGCCGCCGATGTCGATCGGCTGGTCCGTCGTATTGTGCAACTCGATCCAGTCGGGCTCGCCCGCCGGTGAATTGGCCATGATCTCATTGATCACGACGGCGCCCAGTTCGGGAACGCCGCCGGCGTCGCTGAAGCCGGGAGAGCCGCCGGCATGAACGCTGGGCCGCCACGAGGCCTTATCGCCCAGGGCGTTGGGATCGATAGCGACGGGGTCCTTGACCGTGAGCGAGAAGCCCTGGCCGTCGGTGACATCGAACCATTTATCGCTGTACTGGAACGCGCTGATGGTTTGCCCCTGGGGGTCCCGCAATTCGATGTCCTCGCCCCCATTGGCCAGAGAGCCGCTGTACTGACCGGCGATGTTGAAGCCCTGGCCGTAGGTGGCCTCGAAGACATTGACGTCCCGGACCACCAGCAGATACTCGCCCGCCGCCAGGTCCACGCTCGGGAAGGCGAACTCAATGCCATCGGTCAGTTCGACCAGGCTGAGATTGATGGCCTCGACGCCGATGTTGGCCAGTTCAATGTACTCGGCGTTGGGATCGACCGGGTGATACATGACTTCGCTGATCCGCAGGCTCTCGGCCACGGGTCCCACCACCACCACGGGCTTGGCCAACCCGCTCCACGGGCTGTAGGAATTGCCGCCCGAGAAGACCCGTGCCTTGATCTGCGTGCTCGCCGCCAGCGCGAAGGGACCGGTGTATTCCTGCGCGGTCGGTGAGAGCCCGTCGCCGCTGGGCGAGGCGCCTTGCCCGGCGACCAACTCGGCACTGATGAGCAGGTCCGAACTCGTCGGCGAGGTGTTCAGGCCCTGAATGGCGAGCACGTTCTCCCCCTGCCTCAGCAGTCCGGCGTGGAGGGACACGTTGAAATCCTCCAGTCGTATGGCGGACATATCGCTGTGACTGCCGCTGGCGCCGGAATTCCACGCGGGCGTCCCGGTGAACTGCGCCCGCTCGATCTCGACGCCGTTGAGATAGGCCACGAAGCCATCGTCGTAGCGTATATTCAGCGTCATGTAGTTCAACTCGCTCGGATCGTCGGCGATCACAAACGGGATACGGACGTAGCAACTCGCCGCGTGACCGTACATCAACTCCTGCACGTCGATATCAAAGAACCGTTCGTAGCCCGTACTGCGCTCGTATCCGACGCCACCGGTCCCGGCGATCCAGTCCGAATCGTCGAAGTCCGCTCCGCCGCGCCAAGCGTCGGAGACCGGACCGGTCGGCACGAGGACGCGCTTGGCCGCCTCCTCAGAGACGAGGGTCTCCGATTCCAGCACCGTGCCCGAGAACACCGGGACGCGCGGATCCGAGCCGTCCAGAGTGTAGTAGATCGTCCCGGCGGCGTTGGGATTGGTGATGGTCACCATCTCAGTCGCCTGGACGGTTCCGGCCGACGGAAACACCTCAGGGGGCAGAACAAACTGGCTGTCCACCCAGAGGCACCGCGTCTGGAGCCAATCCTGGAGATGGTCGATTTCGCCCTGGAAGCCGCCGAACCGCGGCGCGTAACTGCTCCACTTGGACGTGTTGCGCCGCTCCGCTTCGCGAATCTCATCGGCCATCGCATCGATGGTCGCATTGAGACCCTCGGTACTGAACGGGCCGGTGCGCAGTTCGAACCACCGGTCGATATACGTCTGCCAGAAGTTCACATCCGCGAAGAGTTGATCCCACCAGACGTAGCCGAGATAGTCGGTTCCGTCCCCGGTGCCATGCCAGCTCTGCGGGTTGTTGTCCCGACCATCGGTCGAATCCAGCGCCCGGTCGAAGTCCCAGAGAGGCCCCATCTCGAGTTTGCCTTCACGAGTCTTGTGGATGAACGTGCTGAGCCGCAGCGCATCGACATTCATCGCCAACATGTTGAGCAGGTTGTGGTCCACCCATGAATCGACGTCGATGTACTTGGCGTAGCCGGTCTCGGGGTCCGTCGAATTGGCGCCGTAGAGCGCGTCTTCAAACTCGTCCAAATGCGTGCGAATCCAATTCGATTGCACCGTCGTGATCTCATCTTCTTTGGGTTCGACGTAACAGAGCGTGCCGTCGCCATAGGTGGGATTGCCCCGCGCGGTGCGGAAGCCCGAATCGCCCGGGTCACGGCGGTCGATCTTGAGCATGTACCCACCGGTCACCTTGGGCTCAGTGCTGTCCCAGGGTTCGAGCTTCTCCACGTCGACACGATCCTTACCTCGCTTGATCTTCTCCATGAGGATGTACAGGCCCACGTAGTCGCTGGCCGAGACCGTGTCATTGTTCTTATTGAGATAGACCTCGCAGAAGCGCGTCCGCACGGCGTAGCGACCGATCTGGTTGCTGAGTTCGTAGACGAAGGCATTGTTGATCAAGGCACGATCGAAATGGGCCGGTGCATAGAGAATCCAGTCCGACTCGGCGGCCAATCCCAGCAGCGAAACATCCTTGTCCTGGTTGTTCTCGTCCCAAATCTCGAACGCATACTGGTGCTTGGCGCTACCCCCGGTAGAGGAACCTCTGACCTTCAGGCCGCCGCGTCCGACGTACTCGGCCGGATCGAGAATGCCCGCGCGACCATCGGCATCGGTATCGATGACGACCGAGTGTACCTTCGTGAAATTGCCACTGCTGACGCCGCGCCGCTCGGTGTCGATCAGGACAATCGGCAGATTGGAGTTGAAGTCCAGGACGTCATCGGACAGCGCGACATACGTGTGGCTGACCACGGCGCTGGGGGCCTTGCCCGGCTCATAGACGCGTGCTGCGACCTCCTTGGTGGCAAAGATCGCCACGGCGCCGGTGTACCGGCCGGAACTCTTGTCCGGGACCTGGCCATCGGCGGTGTAGCGGATCTCCGCCGCCGGATTGGGGCTACTCAACTCGAGCATGATGAAGCCCGTGAACGGACCCGCCGCTTGGGAGAAGACCGGCTCGGCCGAGACACTCGCGTGCCCCGGACCATTCGACGCATCGGGGGTCGGTTCGGCGAAGTACTGCTCCTGATCGCCATAAAGACCATAGGACAGATCGGCCCTCAGAGTGGGAACATTCCCTTCCTCTGCCGGTTCCGTCGACGAACCATAATCGTGCGCCACCTGCAGATCGGGAGCGACCAGAGCGAGATAATCACCGTCGGCGTCCAGTCTGAAATTCGTATGATAGTACCCATTCTGATCCCGGTAGGGCCAATTCTCCGGATGGTCCTCTTGCTGGATTCCCGAGGCGAAGACCAGGAGCACGCCATCGGCCTCGATGCGAACCGACGGGAACGCCCACTTGTCCAACACGTCAGGGTCGTCGGTGAGATACCACCCGCTCAAGTCCATCGCCTGGCCGCCCCGGTTGTGGATTTCAATCCAGTCCGGGTACACCGTCTGTCCGTCAACGAGGGTCGCCATGGCGGTCTTGTTGACCACCATGAACTCGCTAATGAGCAGCGATGAATCCGATAGCTCAGTGTAGGTCTCGTCGATCGTCGTAAGCTGACTTTTCTGGATCTGGACCGTCTGGCTCGGCGGTCGCCCCCAGTCGTCAACTCTGCTGAATTCCAGCGCATGACCGCCCGGCATCAGGTCGGCAACGGACGCGCCGCTGTCCCACCAGGGGCCCTCGTCCACGCGCCACCGGGCACCGGCGGTTACCACTTCGGCCGGGGAGATCGATACCTCTAAGGCGCCAGTCCAATCCTCTTGCCAGGACGCCGCCAGCGCAGAATAATCCGCAAGATCAACACCATCGAGACCCTGGCCCGCCAGATCGGCACAGCCGAAGGGATAGTTCACGCAACCAGGCGAGTCCAGCCACTGCCCCGCCATCGCCATCAGATCGGAGCGATCGACCTTGCAGTCTCCCGAGAGATCGGCCGGCGGACATTCCGGCTCGACCACGGTGATGGTGATCGTGTCCTTGCCCTCTTGGCCCTGCTCGTCCCAGACCTGAAGCTGCAACAGATAGGCGCCCGGCTCGGGGAACGCAACCTGGGCATTGGGATCGGTCTGCGGGTTCAGGAAATCGGGGGTCAACTGTCCGATGGACGACCACTGAATAGTTAGATAGTCCGGATCGGTCGCCGCCAGGTCGCAGGGATCATCGTCGTAAATAGTCGGGTGCAACTGCCAGACCGTATTGGCCGCACCTTTCCAGGTCAGGGTCTGATCCGGGCCGGCGTCGACCTCGGGAGGCGCGCCGCCGGGCTGACTGGCCAGGAACTCGACCTCGGCAATCTGCATGCTGTTCGCCCCGCCCGCGTTGCGAACATCGGTGAACAGAAGCTGGTAGTGACGGTAGACGACGCTATTGGCAAAGGTAATCGGCGTTTCGTTCTTTGTGAAGCGCGGCCACGGCGTCGCCTGGGCAAAATCGACGATATCGCCCTCGGCAATCAACGTGTAAGGACCGCTGATGCTCGTGTTGGAGCCGTAGAGCGCGAAGGCCACGGGATCGCGCTCCTGAGCGTCATTGGCCGTGGTGAGGGTCAGTCCGGTGATCACGCTCGAACCGGCCGACGGGGTCACCTGAAAACCAGTGCTCTGGGTCTCGCCCTTGAAATGCAGGTACTTCGTGCTAACATCATCATCAATCGCCAGGGGCGGCGCCTCGCCGCCGGGCCAATCGCCGTCGTTGGGCACGCCAAGGACGGTGTCCCCCGGGGCGGTGATGTCGGCCTGAACCCCACCGACCAAGACGAGCGCAAACACCAATAGCACAAATAGGGATCTTGCCGACTTGAGCATTCTTTGTCCGTCCTCACTGAGGATTACCATCGATCACCTCCGCACTTCTGCACGTCTGAGTGCCCCCCAACGAGCAGAACACCGCATTTGCCTATTCTAACAACGAAACCCCCTGGGGTCAAATCGGGAGGGTGACAGGAGGCAACGACCTGGCGAACCGCTACTCAGTCACGGGGCCCTGGCACTGGCGACAGAAATGGGTCCCCCGACCCGCGACCACGGTTTTCTCGATCGGGCGACCGCAGACCGGACAGGGTTGCCCCTGACGCTGGTAGACCTTCAATCGGCGACGGAACCGGCCCATATCGCCATAGGCGGTGCGATAATCGCTGAACGTGGTCCCACCGGCCCGAATCGCCCTCTTCAGGACCGACTTGATCCGACGTAGTAAACGCTGGGCATCATCGTCGCCGATATGGCGGCACCGCCGCGCCGGATGGATTCCGGCGGCGAAAAGTGACTCATCGACATAGATATTTCCCAGTCCGGCGATCCGGCCCTGGTCCAGGAGCAGGGATTTTATCGGGCGATTGGCTTGCAGGAGCCAACGGAAAGCGGCGACGCCCATGCCCAGGGCCTCGGGCCCGAGCGGGCTCATACCGGCCGCTTCCATAGCCGGGTCGGGATCTTCCGGGTCCAGGGCCTCCAACAGCCACAGCCAGCCAAACCGACGGGTGTCGACAAACTGCACGTCCGGCCCGCCCTGCAGATGAATGACCACTTGCGTGTGCTTGCGCAACATGTCGTCGGGAGAAGTCGTCCGATCCCGCTTCAGGAGGAACTTGCCCGTCATGCCGAGTTGGAAGAGCAATGTCAGACCGTTATCGGTGGTCACTATCAGCCGCTTGGCCCGCCGCGTGACCCTTGCGACCTCACCGCCCGCCAGGTCAGCAAGAAAGCGACGCCAGCGACGCCGGTGCGGGCCCTTAACCATCGCAGGCCGGCGGACTTCGACACGCTCGACACGCTTGCCGACGATGCGTCCCCGCAATCCGGCGGCCATGTTCTCCACTTCAGGCAGTTCGGGCAAAACAGCACTCCTCTGGCTGACCGCCACGAAGGCGGATGCGAACCACCGTACCAGCTCCGAACCCGGGATGCAACACCGACGATGTCATGTCATCGCGTACAAGATGAAGGCGAGCGAGAACGCTCGCCCTACCGCCTGACGGCCAAAAAGCTTGACATAGGGCCCTCTCCTGGTTATCCTTCCTTGCTTGATCTTACCTAGTTTGCTCTTGGTTTTCCTTTTGTTTTTGGAGGCTCCGTTGAGAGTATTATCAGGCATCCAGCCGTCCGGGCGGCTTCATATCGGCAACTACTTCGGCGCGATGCGGCAACACCTGCAGTTGCAGGCCGAGCACGAGAGCTTCTACTTCATCGCCGATTACCACGCGTTGAGCAGCAATCCGGCACCCGAGGCACTGGCCCAACGCAGCCTCGATGTCGCCATCGACTACATGGCCCTGGGGCTCGACGCGGACAAGACCGTCTTCTGGCGTCAATCCGACGTGCCCGAAGTAACGGAACTGGCTTGGTTGCTGTCCTGCGTGACTCCCTTCGGGTTGCTGCAGCGCTGTGTCAGCTACAAAGACAAGGTCGCCCAGGGACTCAGTCCCAACCACGGACTGTTCGCCTATCCCGTCCTCCAGGCGGCCGATATCCTGATCTTCCAGTCCAATCTGGTGCCCGTCGGGGCCGATCAGAAGCAACACATTGAGGTCACCCGCGATATCGCCCTGCGGTTCAACAACGCCTACGGCGAGATCTTCGTTATCCCCGAAGAGCACATCATCGAGTCCGTCGCCATCGTGCCCGGCACGGATGGGCGGAAGATGAGCAAGAGCTACGGCAATACCGTCGAGATCTTCGAGCCGGAGAAGAGCGTCAAGAAGAAGATCATGCGAATCGTCACCGACTCGACCCCCGTGGAAGACCCCAAGGACCCCGAGAAGTGCAACGTCTTCGCCCTGCTCAAGCTGGTCGCCTCGCCCGAGGAGCTGGCCGACTGGGACAGCCGGTACCGCAATGGCGGAATGGGCTACGGCGAGGCCAAGAAGCGCCTGGCCGAGCTGACGATCGACTATTTCAAGCCTTATCGGGAGAAACGGGCGGAACTGGAAAACAACCTGGACGAGGTCAAGGCCATGCTCCGCCAGGGCGGCGAGCGAGCGAAGGCCGTGGCGCGGCAGACTCTGGATGAAGCCCGGCGCGCTGTCGGCTTGGGAGCCTGAAATTGGCTGACTATCGGGTCAATCTAGACATCTTCGCCGGGCCGCTGGACCTGTTGCTGTACCTGGTCCGCAAAGAAGAGGTCGATATCTACGATATCCCGCTGGCCAAGATCACCGATCAGTATCTAGCCTACGTGGATATTCTCAAACACTTCGACATGGACCTGGCGGGCGATTTTCTGGTCATGGCGGCCACGTTGATAGAGATCAAATCGGCCATGCTGCTGCCCCGGGCCGAGCCGGAGGAGATGGCGGGCGAAGAAGCCGGCGATCCGCGGGTTGAGCTGATCCGCCAGTTGCTCGAATACAAGAAGTTCAAGGACGCCGCGAATCTGCTGAACGCCGCGGCCGAACAGCAGAAAGAGCGATACGGCCGCCCTACCAGCCTCGTCGACCGATTGACCCCGGAGGCCGAGCCCGAACTCGATATGGATCAGATCAGCGTCTGGGACCTCCTCGAAGCCTTCGATTCCGTCTGCAAGGCGATCGGCACGACCACTTACACGGGCCATATCACCGACGACACGCCCATCGATCTCTACCAGATCGAGATCCTCCATCGTCTCCAGAGCGAGGGGCCAATGACCTTCGAGCGTGTCTTCGAGGCGCGTCCCAATCGACTGGTCATGATCGGGCTGTTTTTGGCCATGCTCGAGTTGATTCGCGACAAGCTCGTCTGGGCCGAACAGGGCGAAGGGGCCCCCAACCAGATCTACCTGCGGGCCCTGACCGAGGAACCGGCCGAACAGGCGGTGCAGAGGGCGATTCTGGCGGTCGATGAAACGGATGACGGCACCCCGTCACGCATGGAGCAGCCGCAGCAGCCTCCCATCCCCATCGTGGAGGTGGCTTCGCCCGCCAAGCATCCGGCGCCCCAGTCTCAGGAAGACGAGCAGGCCGCCCAGGAAGCCGAGGCGGTTGAGCCGACGCCCGACGTGACGCTGCCGATCCCCATCGCCGAGTTGCCCCCCAAACCCAGAAAGCCCGAACCGGAACGCCACGAGCACGCTCAGACGGATATGGAAGCTACTCGGGACGATTCGGAAATTGACAAATCACAGCAATCTCCGTAGAATGTGGCGGATCTCCACTCCCGAATAGGGGTGCACTCGGAGCGATCCGAATGTCAGGACTCCTTGCAGGGCTATTATGAGACCTGTCATCAGCAGGGAGAGCCGACAGGTCGCGTTTGGACACATTGGGAAGGATAAGATCATGGCGGGTAATGCGATCGAATTGACGGATGCCACTTTCGATGAGATGGTCCACAACTCAGACGTGCCGGTCCTCGTCGATTTCTGGGCGCCCTGGTGTGGGCCCTGCAAGATGATCGCTCCCATCCTCGAAGAGATTGCCGACGAATACGCCGACAAGGCCAAGGTCTGCAAGCTCAACACCGACGACGCCCGCGACAGCGCGGTGGAGTTCGGCATCAATGCGATCCCCACGATCATTCTGTTCAAGGGCGGCCAGATCCAGAAGAAGTGGGTCGGCCTGACCAGCAAGAAGGACTTGAAGGAGGCCATCGACGGCCTTCTGTAAGACCGTCGCAGACCGCGATCCCGTGAAGGCGGGCTCCGTTTCCTTTTCGAGCACCCGGCCCCAAGGCCCGCATCGGCCTCGCCTTCTCCCAAACTAAACAGAGACCTATCAGAAGAAAGTCATCGGCTCAATGTCGCATAAGATCGTACGCAAGAGACAACTTGGCGCCGACGTTTTCTGGGCGCAGGTCGAGGCGCCCTTGATCGCCCAGGCGCGCCAACCGGGCCAGTTCATCATCCTGAGCATCAACAACGAATACTCCGAGCGCATCCCGCTGACCATCGCGGGCGCCGATCCGGCCCAGGGCGTCATCGAGCTGATCTGGCAGCGCGTGGGCAAGACCACCGCCGAGATGGCGGACCTGAACGAAGGCGACGTGATCGCCAACGTCTCGGGGCCGCTGGGCAGGCCCACACACATTGAGAAGTTCGGCACGGTCGTCTGCGTCGGCGGCGGCATTGGCGGCGCCCCCCTGCTGCCCATCGCCACCGCACTGAAAGCGGCGGGCAACACGGTGATCAACATCCTGGGCTTCCGATCCAAGGACCTGCTCATCCTCGAGGAGGAGTTTGCCGCGATCAGCGACGAGATAATCGTCACGACCGATGACGGCTCCTACGGCCGCAAGGCCCTCGTGACCGAACCGCTCAAGGAGATCTGTCAGCGCGACCCGAAGCCCGACAAGGCCTTTGTCATCGGCCCGACCATTATGATGAAGTTCTGCTGCGAAGCGACCCGGCCGTTCGAGGTCCCCACGGAGGTCTCCCTGAACACCATCATGATCGACGGGACCGGCATGTGCGGCGGCTGCCGCGTCGATGTCGGCGGCAAGGCCAAATTCGTCTGCGTCGACGGCCCCGAATTCGACGGGCACCAGGTCAACTTCGACCTCATGATGAAGCGTATGAACGCCTACAAGAAGCAGGAGCAGTCGGCCCGCCAGGCGTATGAGCAGCATCGCTGCAAGATCGGCCTGGACGACTGACCGGAACCACCGTTGCCCCTTTCGACGCGCGATATACGCGTGGGTCCAGAACCCACCCTACAGGAATCCGTACCATGACGAACGACGACAACGAGAAACTGTTGCAGGAATTGTTGGCAAAGCAGCAAGCCGGAGAATTGCGGCCCAAGGATCGCTTCGCCATCCCCGCCCAGGCCATGCCCGAGCAGGACCCAACGGTCCGCCGCCGCAACGTCAGCGAGGTCGCCGAGGGCTATACCGAGATGCAGGCCCGCCTCGAAGCGATGCGCTGCCTGCAGTGCAAGACCGCCCCGTGCATCCAGGGCTGCCCGGTGCAGATTCGCATTCGTGACTTCATCGCCGCCATCGCCGAGGGCGACTACCAGAAGTCGCTGAGCATCATCAAGGAAAACTCGCTCCTGCCGGCCGTCTGCGGCCGGGTCTGTCCCCAGGAAGTTCAGTGCCAGGAGACCTGCACCGTCGGGCTGAAATTCAAGGACGTCTCGCAGGCCGTTTCCATTGGACGCCTGGAGCGTTTCGTCGCCGATCTCGACCAGAACGGCGGCGCTGCCCCCACCGTCGCCCCATCGACCGGCAAGAAGGTCGCCGTCATCGGCTCGGGGCCCGGCGGCATCGTCACCGCCGCCGACACGCGTCGGGCCGGGCACGACGTCACCGTCTTCGAGGCCTTCCACAAGCCGGGCGGCGTCATGGTCTACGGCATCCCCGAGTTTCGACTGCCCAAGGCCATCGTGCAGAAGGAAATCGACACGCTCAAGCAGATGGGCGTCGAGATCGTCACCAACTTCATCGTGGGCCGCACCCGCACCATCGAGCAACTCATGAACGAGGACGGGTTCGACGCCGTCTATATCGGCGTCGGCGCCGGCCTGCCCAGCTTCATGGGCATCGAAGGCGAGTCGCTCGTCGGCGTCTATAGCGCCAATGAATACCTCACCCGCGCCAATCTCATGAAGGCGTACGATTTCGGTTCCGGCGCCGACACCCCGATCGCCGTCTCCAAGCGCGTCGCCGTCGTCGGCGGGGGCAACGTCGCCATGGACGCCGCCCGCACCGCCATTCGCCTGGGCGCCGAGAAAGTCTACCTGATCTACCGGCGGACCGAGAAAGAGATGCCCGCCCGCGTCGAGGAAGTCCACCACGCCCAGCAGGAGGGCATCGAGTTCCATCTGTTGCAGAGCCCCAAGCGTGTCATCGGCGATGAGAACGAATGCGTCAAGGCGATCGAGTGCCTCCGTTACGAACTGGGCGAACCGGACGATTCCGGCCGGCGCCGCCCCGTCGCCATCGAAGGCTCGGAGTTCGAGATCGACGTCGATACCGTCATCATCGCCATCGGCAACCAGGCCAACCCGCTGATGCGCCAGACGACGCCGGAGTTGGAGTTCAATAAGTGGGGCAATATCGTCGTCGACGAGACCTGCAAGACCTCTATGGAAGGCGTCTACGCCGGGGGTGACATCGTCCTGGGCACCGCCACCGTCATCCTCGCCATGGGCCAAGGCCGCATCGCCGCCGCCGGTATCAACGACTACCTCGCCGGCAAATAATTCGCGTCGGCATGATGCTGCAACCCGTAGGGGCAGGCCCCCGTACCTGCCCGAATGGCGACGAACCATCAAGCGAGACCGGCCTGGCCTCAATCACTAGCGGCGCACCGGTTGGTCTGTATCCTCATCATCGCCGACCGGCGAGACGATTTCGCTTTCCGTCAGCCATTGTTCGGACAGAATAGCCAGATCCCGCGCGTCGACGCGTCCGTCGCCGTTAAGGTCGGCCGAACCGGCCGGACCGGGCCAACCGGCCAGGCGCGCCCACAGCCACCAGGCGGCGTAGGCCTTCTGATTGGCGTTGAGCGGCTGGCTGTGCGCGGCGCTGCTGGCGTACCAATCGACCCCGAGGACGTGGCTGTTCTGCCATTCCTGGGCCCAGTTGCCCTGCCGACTTCCGGTGCGTGACGCGTAGTGGTCGCAGTTGTCGTGCGGGAACGGATAGTAGCGCCCGTCCGGGTCATAGCTCTCGATATCGGTGAAGTCGAAAAGGACCTTGTTGTACGTCCGGCAGTAGTCGCGGATGATCTGGTTGGCGGCCTTGTTGTTGCTGTCGTCGGCGTGGTCCACATGCCCGGTCATATAGATGAAGGTGATGTGCGGATAGTCCGCTTCGAGTTCGCTCATCGGCGTCAGGTATTCGCTGAACAACCGCCCGGCCGCGTACTTGCTGTCCACCTGACCACACCAGGACCACATCACCACGTTGACGTGCGCGTGGGTGGGAGCGTCAAGATAAGACCGCGTATTGTCGACCCATTGGGGATAGTACCCGACGTCGCCGCTCATGGCGTAGTCGTGCAGGTCCAAGGCCCCGCCCGTCCCGCCGCGATTCCAGGCAAAAATCCCCGGCTGGTACCCCAGCCCCTTGCCCCCACCATCAGCGAACGCCACCAGGCCGCTCATCCCGCTGGTCACCTGCGAACCGTGCGACGTGTGTCCATAAGCGATGTGCAGCATGGCCTTGGCCGCGACAATCGCTTCTTCCGGAATCCGCGTGATGTCCGTGCACGTATGATCGATCACCAGCGGCTTAGACCGCGCCGCCCCCACAACGGGACAGACCACCCCAAAAACCACGATAAACGCCAGACAAATCCGCTTCAGATCCATACCTCACCTCCGACCCTAAGGTTGATGCACCCGTTCGCCTCGTACGCCCTCCATCATACCAAACCGACCCCCCTTCCCACAAATCAATCTCGTTGTCGTGGGCAGGGACCAGAGGTGTCACCAGCGCAATCCCGTTGCCTTTCCGTCGGCAATCTGCTATGATGGTATCGTGACTTCGAGGCGATTGTCCTTTGTGCTATGGAGAGTAAGCTATGCTTGATCCTCTGTGCCCGGCAGCCGGCGACTTCGCACCCCAGCCATCCCCGTCCCACAGAGCATCTCGGGCGCCGGCCCTTCTTCGTGACGCAACGAGACCAATGAATCCTATCGAAAGCGGAAAGGCCAAGACGATGAGAACAGGCGGGAGATGGCGCTTGGCGGGGAGGATTATGGTGCTGGTCGCGGCTCTAGCGGGCGCTGCCTTGCCATCGGGATGCAGCGATTACGGCAACGTCGTAGCTCGGAATCTGGCCTACGCCGGGGCACAGCAGGCCGTCGTCAGTGGCGTGCGAAACGAGATGGAGGGCCCCCGGGGAACAACGGTCAACGTCAACAACCAGAGCGGATCGAGCCAAGGGACATCGTCGGCTCAGACACAGGGGCCGACCTGGTACGACGGGAAGCTGACGAGCGGTGCCAATTACACTGGGCAATTCCTCAACAATAGGCCCCATGGGGACGGCAAGATCATCTGGCTCGATGGCGGTTCTTACATCGGCCAATTCTTCCAGGGCATGCTTCACGGAAGTGGAACCTACACTTGGTCCAATGGAAACGTCTACGTTGGCGAATATCACGAGGGCAAGCGTCAGGGCAGAGGCAGGTTCACTCGCGCGGATGGTACAGTGTTCGAGGGTGAATATAGGGAAGACCAAGAGTTCCGCGGTACCGCGACACTCGCAAATGGCACAGCCATCAGCGGCGAATGGGGAACGGTGAACAAGGGCACCATACGTTATCCGGATGGTCGCCTCTATGAGGGAGAATGGGACTGGGACCGTAGCCTCCGACGCAGCGCCACCAGCGGATGGATAGAGGAGCGACCCAATGGTCTTGGCGTCATGACCTACCCGGACGGGCGCAAAGAGGATGGCCTCTGGAGTCAAGGCGAGTTCGTCTGGGGAATCGTCAAGGAGTGAGGCCATACAACTCAACTCGTACAGGCTGCCACCCACAAACGTGAATCACCCCCCCAGAGCCGCCGCACAGGCAGTGCGCGGCGATCACCACGTAACACATTCCTTTAGAAGAGCTTAAGCCCTCTCCGCACCCGAAAAACACAATATCTGAACGCGGCGGGTGGAAACGACGAGCGGTAGTTTATCGCGGGGCTTGAACGCATGTGGAACAGCGTACGATATGGCACTGGCTATTGTTGACGAGGTTGATGCCGAGACGCTACCCCTTGGCACGTCCGGACCAGTATCCTGGTCTTCTCCGGCAGTGAGCAAAAGCTACGATCCACAAATGGTCTTTGTGGGGGATATAGACCACAAAGTAGGGGAAACGGTGTATCAGACATCTGCGCGTGCCGTCCTGGTGGATGGGCCAGCGATCGGGAGACTGCTGGACGCGTTCCAGGGCGGCCTTGATCGCCTTCTCGAAGTCCAGGCCAAGCCCCGCACATCGGTTCTCGTAAAACTCCACCGCCTCCCACAACTCAACCTCCGCCTCGTGGAGAATGACGACGGGAGTCATTTCAATCTGGCCTCGATGTCGGCAAACACCGCCGCCGCCGGACGGCCCGTCGCTTCGTCACGCTTGATTTTCCCGACCCGTTCGCGAATCTCGGCCTCTTGCTCGGGACTCAACTCGTAGGCACCCGCCTCTTCAAGGCTCAGGATCAAGTCGTGGGCCAAGCTCGCCCGCTCGCCCGCCGATAGCGTCATCGCTTCTTTGCGAATCTCTTCGACCGTCTTCATGGCCCTATACTACCATTCGAACAAACCCGAGTCAAGACGGGTGGCAGCCTCAAGGTGTAGCGAAGCGAGGCCTTGGGGATGGCTCATGGGGATGGCACAGACCAAGGAACAGCCCTGTCCACCATCCCCAAGTCCTACGGACTTGAGGCTGCCACCCACAAACGCGAATCACACCTCCCAAAAGCCGACGCCCAGGCAGTGCACGGTGATCACCACGTAACACATTCCTTTACAAGAGCTTAAGCCCTCTCCGTACTCGAAAAGCATAATATCTGAACGCGGCTTGATTTTTTCTTGACAAATACCAGCGGCATATATATACTATTTATCTAACGATATTTATCAACATACAAACCATTCACTAAACACCGCACTCGGAGGGTCCGTTATGGCTAGTGAAGCTCAGATTGTTGCCAATCGTTTGAACGCTCAGAAGTCTACGGGGCCTCGTACGGTCGAGGGGAAGGCGGTGGTGGCTCAGAACGCGGTTCGGCATGGGTTGCGGGCTGAGCAGGCGGTGATTCGGGGGGAGGACCCGGGCGAATATGAGTTCTATCGGGAACAGATGCTGGGCGAATTGGCCCCGGCCGGGACGATGGAATCGATGCTGGCCGAGCGGGCCGTGGGCCTGGCCTGGCGGTTGCGGCGGGCCGAGCGCATCCAGGCCGAGGTCTTTGACACGATGCTCATCAAGGAAACAACCGACCCGGTGCGAAAGCTCCTCCGATCGATGCAGTCCAAAGGCGCCGGGGGCGGCCCGGACAGCGCGAACGGCAGCGACCTGGCGCTCGGTCGGGCGGTGGAGAGGGATTTCTCTCATGCGAGGGTCCTGGATCGACTGGGCATGTATGAACGGCGTATCGAGCACAGTCTGTACAAGACGATGGGCGAGTTCCACAAGCTGCGGCTGTTGCGCGAGCTTGAGTTGCCGGCGGCCGAACCGACCCCGGAGCCGACCGAGCCGGCGAGCGATGAGTCATTGCGCCAAACAAAGCCAATTGCCACCGACACTCCGGCTGACAGCCCTGCTCGCGACCGTGCGCCAAGGGCCCCCAGGGCCGATAAGGGGCGTTCTTGCTTGACAAAGGCCTCTGGCTTGGATATCATCCCGCATTCCGAAGGGCCGGCGCACCATCGTTGGGGGACCCTGGCTCGGCGGATCGAGTGATCTGCCTCGAAGAGAGAACTATTGAAATAGGCCCGCCCGAGCCTGCAGAGGCCTGGGCAAGACCCTAACCCCGAAGGATTGCGAAGACTGTGATAATGGAAATCAAGCCTTTCAAAGCGTATCGGTTCGACGGTAGCGTGGTGGGCAATGTGGGCAACTGCATCGCCCCGCCGTACGATGTCATTGGCCCGGAGCAGCAGGAAAAGCTGTACCAAAAGAGCAAGTACAACATCGTCCGCCTCATCAAGGGCAAGACCGATGGTTCGGACGACGAGCAGTCCAACCAGTACACCCGAGCCGCGGGACACCTGACCGAGTGGATACGGGAAGGCGCCCTGAAAGAGGACGCCCAGGACCGCATTTATGGCTATGTCCAGGATTTCGTGGTCGACGGCGCCGCCTTCCAGCGTCTGACCTTCATCGCGCTGGGCAAGCTGGAAGACTTCGGAAAAGTGGTCAAGCCGCACGAGCAGGTCTTCCAGAAACCGATGCTCGACCGTCTGAACCTCAAGAAAGCGACCGCGGCCCGCTTCGGCCTGGTCTTCATGATGTATGAAGACCCCGAAGAGATCGCCGACCGGATCATCCAGAAGGCGGCGACCCAGGCCCCCGAGATCGATTTCGTCGACGAACAGGACGTCCGACACCGGCTCTTCACCATCGACGCCGATGAGGATATCGCCGCGATTTCCAAGATGATGGCGGAGAAGACCGTCATCATCGCCGACGGTCATCACCGCTACACTACGGGCCTGAACTACGCGCGGCAGAGCGACAATCCGGCCGCCAAGTATCAGATGCTCGCCTTCACCAACCTGCGTCAGAAGGGCCTGGTCGTACTGGCCACCCACCGCGTGGTGGGCCATCTGGAGAGCTTCGAGCCGGCGATGTTGCTGGGCCCGCTCAAAGATTCTTTCGACGTCGTCGAGTTCCCCTTCGACGCCGAGGGGGCAGCCAAGGACCGCGCCAAGCAGAACATGCTAACAGCCATGAAGACCTGTCACGATCAGGACAGGGTCGGGTTCGGCATCTACATGGCCAGCGGAGCGTTCTACGTCGCCACGCTCAAGCACCGACATATCATGGACCAGGCCGCCCCGGATATGGGCGCCGCCTGGCGGGCCCTCGATGTCGCGGTGCTCAAGCGGCTCATCCTCCAGGAGGTCCTGGATATCGACAAGGGCCGAGCGGGCGATCTCGACCACGTCGAGTACGTCAAGGACACGCCCAACGCAATCACCGACACGATCGCGCGCATCGACGCCGGCCTAATGCAAATCGCCTTCTTCACCAGCCCGGTCAAGATGCAACAGTTGGTGGAGGTCACCGATGCCGGCGATCGCATGCCGCAAAAATCGACGTACTTCTATCCGAAGATGTACACGGGATTAACAATTCAGAAACTGTAACACCCTTTCGGGAGAGCCAAAATGGCAGATTGGAAAAACCCGCCGAGACTCTTCATTCCCGGCCCAGTCAAGGTCGATGATGACGTCCTGCAACAGCTTGCCCGCCCCACGCTGGGCCATCGCGGCAAGGAATACACCGAACTCCAGGCCGAGACCGTCGCGATGCTCAAGAAGATCCTCTTCACCGAGCAGAACGTCTTTCTCTCGACCTCCAGCGGGTCAGGGATCTGGGAAGCGGCGATCCGTAACTGTGTCGCGCCCGACGAGACCGTCCTGGCCACTTGCTGCGGAGCCTTCAGCGACAAGTGGGCCGACGTCGTCCAACTGTGCGGCCGCAACGTGGACCAACTGAAGGTCGACTGGGGCCAGCCGACGACGCCCGAACTGATCGACGCCAAGTTGGCGGCCGGCAACTACGCCGCGATCACCCTGGTCTACAACGAGACCAGCACGGGCCTGACCAACCCCGTCTACGACATCAGTAAGATGATGAAAGAGAAGTACCCCGACGTGCTCGTCTTCGTCGATACGGTCAGCGGCATGGCCGGCCTGCCCTTGCACTTCGACGAACTGGGCTGGGACGTCGCCTTCGCCTCCGTTCAGAAGGCCTTCGCGATCCCGCCGGGATTCACCGTGGCTGCCGTCAGCAACCGCGCGCTGGAGAAGAGCAAGAGCGTCCCGGACCGGGGCTACTACTTCAACTTCGAGCTGTGGGCCAAGTCGGCCGCCAAGAGCCAGACGCTCGTGACACCGAACGTCCAGCACATCATGGCGCTGAACTATCAATGTCACAAGCTCGTCAAAGAGGGCATGGAGAACGTCTGGGCGCGGCACAAGACGATGGCCGAGTTCGTGCGGGGCTGGGCCAAGGAGAAATTCGAGATCTTCTGCGCCGATCAATATGCCTCCAACACGCTGACGACCGTCAAGAACACGCGCGGGATCGATGTCGCCGCCACGATCAAGGCGGTCCAGGAGAAGCACAACACCGTCTTCGGCAACGGCTACGGCAAGCTCAAAGAAGAAACGTTCCGGATCGCCCACATGGGTGACATCACCATGGGCGACCTGAAGGAACTGCTGGGCTGGATCGACGAGGAGATCGGCTGAGGCGACCGGCGTCTCTTGAGAAGTGGACTTTTGCAGAAGGCATATATGGGTTTGTCCATCGTGATTCCGGCGTTCGAAGAGAGCGCCAAGATCGCTCGCGATATCGTGGCCGCCGCCGAGTTTTTGCACGCCAACGCCTTGGCCGGTGAAATTATTGTCGTCGATGACGGCAGCCGAGACCATACGGCCGAGGCGGCGCGGAAGGTGGCGGTGCCTCATAAGGTGCGCTGTCAGGTGATCCGGTACGAGGAGCATCGCGGCAAAGGCTACGGCGTGCGAACGGGCATCAAGGCCACGACGGAACCGTACGTCATGTTCGCCGATTGCGGGTTGTGCATTCCCTACGGCAACGTCCTGCAAGGGCTCGAGATGCTCCAGGGCAACACGTGTGACATCGCCCATGGCTCCCGACGGATGATCGAAAGCGACATCCTCCAGGACCAGCCCTGGCACCGACGTCTGTTCTCGCGTCTGTTCAAGGCCACCGTGCGCACGCTCCTCGGTGTCCCGCGCCGACTGACGGATACGCAGTGCGGCTTCAAGATCTACAAGGGTGACGTCGCCCGGCATCTCTACACCGACTGTGTCACCGACGGGTTCATGTTCGATATCGAGATCATCCTGCGCGCGACCAAGGAAGGCCTTCGCATTGAGGAGTTCCCGGTCGAGTGGGCCTGCGATCCTGACAGCCGACTGTCGGTGACACGCACGCCCTGGCCGGTCCTGGCCGAACTGCGCGCGCTGCGTCGGGCCATGAGAACGAGCAGCAGCCAACCGGCCAAATCCGAAAGGCAATCAGCGACTCAATAGACCAACTCCCCTTCCGGCCAGAGCCCCGCCGAGACGACGCGTCCCGACCCCGCTTCAGTAGGCAGGATGAGGAGACCCCGAACGTCGCGATGGTCGGTGCAGTACTGCGTCACCTCATCAGGCGTCATGACCATGAAGGCGGTAGAGAGCGCGTCACCGGTGACAACGTCCGGCGTAATCGACCAGGCCGCGATCTTGCCCTCCACCGGTCGGCCGACCCGTGGATCAATGATGTGCCCGCCCTTCTCCAACCCCGAGCCGCTGACGGCCTGCCGTTTAAGTTGGAGACGGACCAGCGTCCGGCTGCGATCGGTCGGATCGCTCAGCGTGACAGGCCACCCTGCCATCCCCTGGGGCGCCTCCAGCGCCAGGACGGAGCTGAATCCCCCATGAATCAGCGCGCGGTCGACCTCCCACTCGCGCAGCAGCTTGGCCATTTCATCGACGCCGTACCCCTTGCCGACCCCTCCCAAATCGACCCGCACCGGGCTGATGAACAGCTCAATCGTGAAGTGGGTCTCATCGATCCTCAGGAGCGTCATGCCTGTGTGCGCGCGGGCGAAGGTCAGCTCGTCGGCCGAGGGCACGCGCGGCCTCTTCTCCTCGTCTCGCCAGCAATCCAGAAGATAGCCTACCGTGACATCGAAGGCCCCCTGACTCTGCTTGTGGACCCTCTGGCTCACTCGCAAGCACTCAAACGTATCGAGACCCAGTTGCAGAACCTCACCGGCCGCCAGGTGGTTGATCCGCGTCACGTCGCTGGTCTCGACATAGCGGCTCAACTCGCCTTCGATGCGATCCAACTCATCGAACGCGGCGTGGGCCGCCTGCTGCGCGTAGAGCTTGTCGGCGTGCTGGACGATGATCTCGAACGTCGTCGCCATCGCCTGATGGGCGAAGCGATGCACGTCTGTGACCGCGGTCCACTCACTGCTGACGAACGGCGTCTCCGGCTTGTCCGGTTGCTGTGTCACGTTGTTCCTTGAGCAATGCGTCGGGGTCCGGCCGCTGCTGGTAGTGATCGCTGAGATCCTTGCGGACGAAACCCAACAGTTTCACCTGCGGGCGAAACCACACGTAGTAAGGGTCGTCAAAGAGGTACATGTACATGCGAATCTTCTCGCGGGGCGTCTCGACATACAGCCGATGCGACAGCGCGTTTTCCAACTCGGCCGAGACCACCACCAGCGGGCCAAGATCCGGCGGCAGTTCACTGGAGTAACGGACCGCGTCCGCGTAGCGGCGCAAGTACCAGGGCAGCGGCCAATAGTCCGCCCCCGGACAGACCACATCGATCAGCGCGGTCTGCCCCAGACCGTCAACGCCGACGTAGTCGATAATCTTCTCCACGGCGATGAAGATATCCTCGGTCGGATGGGCGTAGACATAGGGATTGCGACTGTCGGCCTGGTAGACGAAACTGCCCTGATAGGCCTGATAACCCAGATGCACCCCGGCCGCCACCAGGAGCATGACCGCCGCGATGCGCGCCACCGGATGCCGCAGCCAGATCACCAGCGCCGCGACCCCGACGCCGGCCAGGAGAATCATGCCGTGCAGGAAACCCAGAAGGCACCACGGCGTCTTATACGGCAGCGCGGAATAGATGATGACCATGAACACGGTATAGAACGCGAGAAATCGCACGAGAATCGGATCGATCCTGCCAATCCGCTTGCCGCGCACCGCCGCGCCCATACCCACGAGCGCCAGCAGAACGATCCATCCCTCCGTCCAGATCGGACCATTCGCATACTTGGCGAACAACACCATTTTCAGATAATAATACCAGGGATGGATGTGCGTCGTGTCATGGCCGCCGGCTCGCCCCAGGTAGGTGCCGTAGGTTAGATACGAATCCAGAATCCCGCGCGGATGGCTGAAGAAGGATGAATAGAACAGCGCCGAGAGCCCCAGCGCCGCCAGCACGCCGGCGAGAACATGGGCCGGACGGACCCCCCGCAACGTGTCACGAACGGATCGGCCACCCCGCAGGCCGAGCAAGACAACCAAACCCCACGCCAAGCCCATCGAGCCCAGCGCAATGATGCACGTCTCTTTCGTCGCGTGCATGAGCCCAACGAAGACCCCCGCCGCCAACATCCAGGAAAGGCCCTTCGTCCGCGCGTACCGGTAGCCACAGACAATGGCGCCAAAGGTGAAGCAGACCAGCAACATCTCCTGGATATAGTACCGGCTGTAGAAGAAGAACGCCGGTGAGACCGCCGCCAGCAGCGCGATCGGGATCGTCGCGGCTCCCAACCCCTTAACCAGGAACACCGTCAGCAGAATAAGCACGACACTGAAGACGACCGGCACCAGGCGCACCGTGACTTCCGTAATCTCGGTGTATGTTTTCGCGCCGCTCAGCAGGGAAGGAATCAGGGTGAAGTAGTTGAGCGTGGGTCCGTGATACTCGTGAGGCTTGTACTCGTATTCGCCCGCTTCCAGCAGATCGCCGAACTTCTTGGCGTGCACGGCCTCATCGGTGTGCATGGGCCGCAAACTCAAGCGTGGCACTCGGCTCGCGAACGCGCCGAGTGCCACGATCAAGATCAGTAACCAACAGTACCCGGCTCCCCGATCAGAGGGAGCCTCCTCTGGCAATCTCATTCAACCGGCTTGCCGTAAACATCGATCTCAATGTAGTGGTTCAGGTCGTTGCTGGTGTTGCCGTTGCTGTAGAACCGCACGTACCGGCCCTTCGGGCTGCCCTTGGAGAGACATTCGATCAGCTCGCCCTCGGAGGTCTCGGTGTAGTGCATGTCCTTACCGATGCCCAGGCCGGCCGAATTGTCGATGTCGTTGTTGAACACCGTCGTGACGCCCGTGATGAAATCCTTGTCGTTGGAGATCTGGGCCACCATGTCGAAATACACGCGCGGCTGCTTGTGGTAGTGCCACACGATGACGGCGGCGATCTCACACTCTTTCTCGAGGTCCACCGTGACATACTGGACGAACGGTCCCAACTCGACGTAGCTGCCGTCGGCCGCTTCCTTGTCGCCATCGGTGATCATCTCGATGTCGCCGATGATCGGCTCTTCGTCGCTGGCCGAGACGGGCTTGTTCAGCGACAGCAGGGTCGTCCCGACGGGCGCCAGGAACGGCGGACGCTTCTTGCCTCGGGGCTTTCTCAGGTTGGGCACGCGGGTGTCCTGAGGCGTTCCGACGAACATCGGCTTGGGCAGCTTGATGTCGACCGGAGCCATCGCCACGGCCGGCGCGACCGCTTCCTTCACCTCTTCGACCACGGCTTCTTTGACCTCTTCAGCGCCTTCCTTGACCGCGTCCTTGACCTCGCCGGCCGCCTTGGTCAGCGTCTCTGCCGCCGTCGGCTTCTCGGCGGGAGTTTCGGTCTTCGTTTCCTTGGCCGGCTCGGGCTTCGGCGTTTCGTCGGCCTTCTTGCACGACGCGCCCAGGACCAAGCCTGCGATGAACAGGGCCACCAAGACCATCTTTGCTATTGAACTCAAATTCCTCTTTGTCATTTCCTCGACCTCAATAAGTCCCAAAACCGTAAAGTTTTCCACCTCACTGCCGGCCTGCGCCACTCACGCCGGCCCCGGCGATTGAAACGGACATAGTATCTACCCGTCTCCGTCTTGTCAAGTTGCGCCGGCGGCTATTTTGTTACGGCGATCCAATACTTCCATCGGCCAAAGCGCAAAAAAAGGCAGGGGTCTGGATTACCACCAGACCCCTGCCATCCTAATCACAGAAGACAACCGATTGGCCGGTTGTCAGCGATTCTCGACCTACTCCGCAGCCGGTGCGGCCTCGTCAGCGGCCGTAGGCATTTCAAGCACCGGCGGCTGCAAGCCGGCCTTGGCCAGCACGAAGTACACAACGGCGCCCACGATAAAGGCCACCAGCGGTGCGGCCGGGATGTTCGCCAAGCCAACCAGTGGGGCGATTCCCACGATAAAGCCAACGGCCCACGAAATCCAACCGGCCTGGTTCCAGCCCTTACGCGGACCGGCCCATTTCTTACCTGAAAGGAGGTAGTCCACCATCATAGCGCCACAGATCGGACCGAATGAAGCGCCAATAACGGTGAAGACCGCTCCGGCCCGCCCGGCCCAGCCGGTCACGGCCAGGATGATACTGATGGCGGTTCCAATCCCGACAGAGATGAAGGGATTGACCTTGGGCAGGGTTGTCTTGAAGCTGTTGGCCGCGATGAAGGAGGAGAAACATGCCGGCGGGAACGCCGCAACGGCCAGTAACAGCCCCATCCACTTGCCGGCCGATTCCGAGCCCATCAGGCCGCTCATGAAACCGGGATCGGCGGGATTCAACGCATAGTTGCCCGTACTTCCGAAAGCCCCGGCGGCAATGACAATGGCCGCTCCGGCAGCAACGATCGTCGCCAGCGCGATACCGACCAGGCCACCCATCTGGACATCCTTCTCGTCTTTACTGTTGGTGCCGAAATCCACACCGGCAGCGCCGGCGGTAGCAAAGAAGCCCACCACGAACGTGATGCACAGCATGATCACACCCATGAAGCTCAAGCCGGCAACCGGCTCGCCTTCGCTGGCGGCGTTTCCAGCGGCAACCAACTTCTCTGGATCGAAATCACCAAGACCACCCAGCGTCTTGACGAGCATGATCGCGAGAATCGCCACCGGAATCAGGGGCAAGAACGTCGCAACCTTGGCAACGTACTGAATGCCCTTGAGCCCGACGAAGGCCGCCAGAATAGCCCAAACCACGGCAATCCCCTGCTGAGCGGCGCCACTGCCGCCAAACAACGGCGCCAGGGCCACCGAGGCGAAATACGCGTTAACGCCCAGCCAGCCGAACTGCAGGACACCCATGAGGAAGCCAGGCATGAGGAAGCCACCCTGGGCACCATAGGTCGAGGTTCCCACGATATAGAGGGGCAGTCCCGTCTTCAAACCGAACAGACCCGGGACCAAATAGAACAGGAAATGGCATAATAAGGCCGCGATGACCAGCCCGAGAAGGGCAACGCCCACGCCCTGCGACAACACGCCACCGGGCGCGACGGCGCCGCCGCCACTAGGCGCCTGGCTCCAGAACACGAACCACAGGAAAATGCCGGCGTACGTCGGCGCCGTGTTCTTATACCACGGGGCCCGATTCGACATCGGGTTGGGCTTGGCCATGCTCAGATACTCTGGTAACGCTCCATTACTCATGATCGGCTCTCCTAAATCAAATAACCCGACTCAATCCCGTTCATCTATGGAATCGGCACACGTGCAGCGTCGGCAGTAGGAAAAGTGCCCTGGCTTGGATCTTCCTCCCCCGCACGTCAACGCACTGCTGTGCTGCATGTGCTTTCTCCCCGTGCTTGCGAGGGCCGCCGGTTGGCCCCCGGAGAACACAAACATGCGCCTCACCAGGCCGGTTTACGACCCGTGAGGCGCGAAAAACTCAGAGATGCGTGTCTGTCCTGAGCAAACGAAACACCGACGTTCCAAATCGTTACTGCACGATCCGGATGCGAACCGCCAGATACGTGTGAATCAGCACCGTCACGGCGAAGGCGACCGCCGTCCAGCTATGGCATGCCATGGCGAACTCCTGCCAGTGCGTCCCAAAGAGCGGCAGCATGCTCAGGACAACCGAGAGGATCAACGGCAAAGCCAGGACCACGATCGCCCAGAACGCCCACTTCTGCGCCGTTGCCGTGCACTTGCACGGACCTTCCGGCTCCGGAACCGCCAGAGACGTGCACTGCCGCAACAGGCGCTGCAGCTTGGGGCAGTCGCCGGCGGCAAAACGATTCGAGCCGGCCCAGGTGATCGCCAGAACCGCCAGGCAGAGCGCAAAGACCGGCGCGAAAGTCGCGTGGATCATCATCAGGTAGCCTGAGATATGCTCGCCCTGAACGAGGACCGGATAGAAACCGGTAAATGCCAGGACAATGAAACAGACGACCGCCACGAGATAACACAGTTTCTTCAGGGCCCCCAACAGGCTGGAGCGCTGCTCGATCAGCAGCAGGCACAAGACGTGAATGAAACCGCTCATCATGCCTCCGCTGCGGCATTCCCGACTGGCCGGAAAGGCGAACCAGTGCACGAGAATGCCAATGATAGTGGCCAGGAATACGAGGATCGATAGTGTCGAAAACATCTGATTATTCACCCAAGCAGAGGTTATTCTTCTTCAGCCAGTACCCTGGCAACGGCCCGAAGCGCCCCGAGTCCGTACAGCAACAGAACCACACCCAGGATCGCCGAGGCGCCCAGCGCCACGATCTTGAACCATGGGCGGAACACAAACGAGGCCGAGAAGGCCCACGCGTAGAACGGGCTGATCTCTTGGAAGTCGACCATCTCCTTGACCACCGGCGTCTCGGACACCACCGGGCTGTCCACGGTGACCGACGCGAAGAACAAGGGCGAATCGCTCGCATGGCAATCGGTGCAGTAGCGAATGCCCAGGGACTGCGTCGCCGGCCTGACGGTATGGGCGATGGGCCACATGTAGGGCTCGGCCGCGGCGTGGTCGGCCTCCTCGGAAACGCTGTTGGCGTCGGCGAGACGATACACCGAACCGCCGGCCACGTATACCGCGTTGCTGTCGATGACACCTTTGAGCGTCGTCAACGCCTGGGCCACCAACTCCTCTGAGATGCCGGGCCAATCGCCGTTGTCGGGCATTTCGAGGTCTTTGAAGACGCTCTCCAGCGCCTTCTCAGCCACGTCGATAGCGATCGGAGCAATCTGGCCATCCGTCTCGGTCGCCCAATAGGCCGGCCAGATCATTTTGTGCGGCAGGATCTTGCCGTCCTTTTCGGCAAACACGGGCGCGACGATGTGCGGCAACGTCTCGGCGGCCTTGTTCACACTGGGCGTGCCCAGGCGATGGGCCCGGGAGGTCTTGGCCCAGACGGTTTCGTCGCCCGGCCAGGGGCCCGAGTGACAGGCCGTACAGGTCATGCGCTCGAAGTGCACCGGGGGCAAGCCCACGTGCTTGGGAACCGGAGCCCCGAGCCGCCCCGCTTCGGGAACGTCCGGGCCTTCGGGGATGTGACAGCTTTCGCAGGTCGTGCTCGCCACCATCGGGTTGTTGGAATCGGCGACCTCGTCCGGGTAACCCCGCACGATGTCATGCTCGATGCCGTTGCGGTGACAGTCGACGCAGGTCAGTCCGGCCTTGAGGTGAACATCTTCTTCGCAGGCCCACTTCTCGTTATGCCCTTCTTCGCTGGTGGAGAAAACGTCCGAGTGGCAGTAGTAACAGCGCTCGTTCGGAACTTCGCGCACGATGTCCATCAGGACCGAGCCGTCGGCATCGAAGGCGCCCTCACGGTAGACCACGTGAGGCTCTTTGTCGTCGCCCTCGGGCATGAACGGATCGAAGGCCTCGGACATCGCCGCGGCCGAACCCTTGACGGCGGCAAACTCGCACGAAGCGGCGGCCGCCCAGCGGTAGTTCTGCTTGGAGACCTGCACGGCGTAGCCGGTGACGCCTCCCTGATCCTGACCGAAGTGCCCGTTGTGACAGGCCAGACAGTTGATCTCCAGTTTCCCGGAAACGTACTGCCGGCCGATGTCATCCATATCGGTCGCCTGGGTCTCGCCGGGACCGCCGCCGGGCATGTGCCGGCCGAAGATCTGGGTAAACCGGAAATCCGTCATCCCCACGTCGGCCGGCTTCAGTGTACCGGGCCAGTCGCGGTAGGACAGCGGCATCTGGATTCCGATGCGGGGACCGAAATAGACCCAGGGCTCGCCGGCCCGGCCGGTCGGGGCGTTGGGATCGATCGCGTTGAAATGCCACCCGTGCTTGATCACATCGTAGCTGTGACACTCGCCGCAGGTCCACTTCGTCGAGAAAGGCAGGACGACATCGTCGTCCAGCGCCACCTGCTCGCCTTTTTCGCCATCTTCGTTCTCGGCGATCAGCGGAATCAGGTGGGTCGGATGGGCCCGGCTGCCGTCACTCTTATCACCGAGCTTGCCGGCCGGGGCCTCCTCCGCTTCTTGCGCCACAACCATCGCCAGCGACAACACCGGCAACAATACAAGAGCTAAGATTAGTTCTCTTCTCAAGGCTATCTCAATTCCTTTCTTGCTGGCGCCACCGGGCGGACCAGCGCCGCCCGGTTCGCCTCAACAGAACTCTACACGTGGAACTCGTCCTTCGTGAACTCGAGCCGCTTCTGGGCCTCGACGGCCTCATTGACCTTCAGCACCATCACGGCACATTCGTAGCCGATTTCGCCCGGACAATTGAGCTTGGCCTTGCCGCGAACGGCATCGAAGAAGTTGGCCAAATGCGGCTGATGGTACGGCATGCCGTCCATGCCCACGGGGATCTCGTAAGCCGGCGGCGCCAGCGTCTCGCGAACGTCCAGCACGGCGCCCGCCTCGGCCTTGGCCTCTTCCTCCTTCGGCTCGTTGACGAAACCGAGCTCGACCCACTTGTCCCATTCGGGAGCGCCCTTCTCGCGGTAGACCGAGCCACGGGCGGCCGATTCGGAAATCTGCAGCGTGCCCTGATCGCCCATGAAGGTCTCGAAGTAGCCCTGGCTGCTGTTGGTCGTCAGGACCTGATAGAACGCACGCACCAGACCGGCCTTCGTCTCGAACTCGTAGATGGCCATGACGGTGTCGTACCATTCGTGGGTCTTGCTGTCGTAGTAGTCGGTTCCACCGCTGGCGATCACTGAACGGGGGGTCCCGCCGAGATACCAACTGTAAATATCGATCTGGTGCGAGCCGAGGTCGACGATGGGACCGCCGCCGAGATTCTTGTACCAACGCCAGTTGCGGAACTGTTCCATCGAATCGAAGCCATACTTGCCCAGCACGTCGGCCGGGATGACGGCCTTCGTCGGGAACCCCAGCGGCTCACGGGCGCCACGGTTCCACTGGCCGTTGACCGTCGTGATCCGCCCCAGCAGATTGGCCTGCTTCATCAGCTTGTCGTAGCAGTGGAGATAACGGGGATTGCTGCGCCTCTGGTGACCGATCTGGAGGAGCTTGCCGGTCTTCTTCTGCGTCTCGACCATCTGCCTGGCCTTGGCCAGATCGTTGGACATTTCCTTTTCGCAGTAAACGTGCAGGCCCGCTTCCATACAGGCGATCGCGTGCTCGGCATGCCAGAAGTCCGGCGTGGCAACAACGACGGCGTCGATGTTGTCCTTCTCCTTGTCCAGCATCTCCTTGTAATCCACGTAGGTGTTGTTCTCGTGGCCGTATCGTTTCAGGAGCCGCGAAACACGACGCTGGTTGTAGCTTTGCCAGATATCGCAGACCGCCTTGAAGCGGACGCCCGGGACCTTCAACATGGCGTTCATCAAGACCTGGCCCTGGGCGCCGGCGCCCAGCAAGGCGATGTTGATATCATCAGGCTTCTTGCCGCCGGTCTGTGCGAAAACATTCGGGACCATGGCCAACCCGGCGCCAACGGCCGCCGTCGACTGCAGGAAACTGCGTCGGTCCATACCGTCTTTTGTCTTTTGATCGCTCATTTTAACCTTATTATCTCCAAATAGGTACTCTGTCGATTGGCACTAAACCGGCAAAATGCAGCCGGTTATTATGGCAATGGGCACGCCCGCTGTCAAGGAAACTCATCCGTTTTTTGACGCCGGCCTATTGGGCCGTCGGGCGTGCGCCATTGCCATTACGTGTCATCTAACCTTGTTTTTACAAGGGCTTTACAATGATATTCCGGTAGGCCACGGGTCCGTGGTTGCCCTGGAACATCAGCGGTCCGGTCGGCGCCTCTTTTCCCGTGATACCGCCCGGCGTCGGACCGCTCATCACGAGGTTCTTATGCAGGATCTGGCCGTTGAGCTGGACCTTGATGAACTCGGCGTTCTGGATCTTCTTGCCGGCAGCGTCGAACTTGGGCGCCCGCCACTCGATCACATACTGCTGCCACTGGCCGGGCTTCTTCGATGCATTGACCGGGGGTGCGTAGCCACCATAAATGGCCCCGATGTCGCCGCTGCCCATCTTCATCTTGCCATAGCTGTCCAGCACCTGGACCTCGTACTCGCCCATCACGTAGACGCCCGAGTTCGAGCCCTTGGGCACCATGACTTCCAGCTCAATGCGGCAATCACCGAATTTGGCCTTCGAGTAGATATCCTGGCTCGCGCCGTGCTTGGGCGTCAGGTTGATCAACTCGCCCGTGCCCTCGACCTTCGCCAACTGCTTCGGATCGCTATCCGAGACCTTCGCCTTGCCGGCGATCCATTTGTTGGCCTTGCCGGACCCCTTGTTCGTGGTCCACTCGTCGAGATTCTCGCCGTTGAAGACCAGTTGGGCGTCGCCCAGCGCGGGCAGTTCCTTGACGCGAATGTCCTTGAACTCCACCAGCATGGGCGGTCCGGCGTGGATCTGCAGGGCCAGCACGCCTTCGCGGATGGCGCCCTTGCGGTCCTTGACATCGTCAGGATTCGTCACCCGGTCGTTGTCGATCAGCTCCATGGTCTGGAAGCCGTTGAGGAAATGCTGGATATGGTTACCCTGGCAGATGATGTGGTACTCGTTCCAGTCCTTATCCGTGTAGTAGCCCGCCTCGATCAAACCCTTCTGGTCGTTGACGTTGCTGACGACCTTCTTCTCGCCGTTGGCGTCGATGACCATGAAATCGCCAACATTGACCAGCCAGCCGCGACCCCCTTCGTGGTAGAGGAAGCCGACCTTGCCTTGGGCGTTTTCCACCTCGGCCTGGTACCCGGTGATCCGCCACTTGTCGAATTCCTTGCTGCGGTACTGAACGCCGGAATTGCCATTGCGAAGACGGAACTTCATCTTCAGTTCAAAGTCCACCAGCCGGCCGCCCCGCCAGATGCAGAACGTATTGCCCTTGGTCGGCTTCTCGGCAGTCGTCTCGCCGCGAATGACGCCGTCCTGGACGGTCCAGAGACGCGAATCGCCATCCCAGCCGGTCAGGTCCTTGCCGTTGAAGATCCACTGCCACTGACCAACACCCAACTCATAAGCGGTCTGCTCGAAGTAAGCGACGCACTGGGCGATCTCAGGCATGGAATTGAGCCAGTTGTGCTCGTACTCGATCGAGAAACTGCCCTCAAAGCCCGCGCTGGCCAACACGCCCAGGACCTGGCGGACCTTGCTCTTGCCCGTGCCCCAGGGGACATCGTGGGCGCTACCATCGTTGACGCCGAACTTGTTGAGGTCCTTGAAGTGCAGGCTGCGAATCCGCCCCGCGATGCCGAGCGCTCGGACCGCCTCGACCGGGTCGATGCCCGACCGCGTCCAGTGACCGGTATCGGCACAGGCGCCGATCCACTCGCTGCGACCTTCGCAAAGACGCAACACGGTCTTGTAGTCCCAGTAGTGCGAGGGCTTCGGATGGTTGTGCAGCGCCACACCGATCTTGTACTCCTGACAGAGCTTGTCGATCAGATCGAACGCGTCTTCCGGCGGCTCCGAGACGATCGTCTCGATGCCCATCGCCCGAGCGAAATTGAAGACCTTGCGACACTCGTCCTCGTTGTTAGGCAACCCGACGACACCGTAGTTGACCACCTTGACGCCCTTGGCCTTGAGCATCTGCTTGACTTCCAGCATCAGCGCCGGCGCCATGTTGTGGTCGAGTTTCGCTTCGCCATGGTCGGCGCTGAGCTTCTGACCTGGATAGGCCTCGATGTAGCGCATCCCGAGGGCTTGGTTCTTATCGACCGCTTCGTAGAACGTGAAACGGTTGAAGCTGTACGCCTGCATCCCGAGGCGCCATTGATCCTGCGCCTGGGCGGTCATCGTCCCGGCGACGCATACGAAAAACCCTGCGACCAGCAAGGCCATGGTCAACTTCGTCCTTCTACTCATCTGGCGTTCTCCTGAACTCAAAAAAACGGCTTCACCTCATTCTCCAGCCTCACGACGGGACAGGCTCGGTTAGAGCGTCCATCCCTTGCGATACTTCCGGCTGAGGTGCTGATTTATTTCGGGCATGTTGGTGACCTTCATGGCCTTACTGTCCCATTCGATCTTCTGTCCGGCCTTGGCCGCGATGTTGCCCAGCAAAATCGCCTCGGTCAGCGGACCGGCGTAGTCGAAGTTCGACAGGGGCTTGCGACCGCCCTTACAGGCGCGGACCCATTCCTGATAGTGGCCATTGGCGCCGGCCTTCTCACGCGGGATGAACGGCTCGGGGGCCTTGAAGCCCTTCATCTTCGAATACGGGATCAATTGCGGCTGACTGCCGTGCGGCAGCAGGAGCGTGCCCTTGTCACCGTAGTAGAGTCCACCCTGGCTGGGCATCTTGCGACCCTCTTCCAGATCCTTCGGGCGCGGCGGGCGATTCTCGCCGTCGAACCAGCGGACCGTCACCGGAGGACGACCGCCGCGGGCGGGGAACTCCCAGGTGATGATCGTCTTGGTCGGATAGGTCTCGTCGCTGAACGGTCCCGGCTTGGCTTCGATGCTCGTCGGGGCATCCAGTTCGAGGGCCCACCAGGCCGGATCGATGATGTGACATCCCATGTCGCCCAGCGTCCCGGTCCCGAAGTCCCACCAGCGGCGCCACTGGCCGGGCAGGTACGTCGGATGGTAGGGTCGGTACTTGGCCGGTCCCAGCCAGAGATCCCAATCCAGCGTGTCAGGCACCGGAGGGGTGTCCGTCGGACGGGTGCCCCCACCCCAGTTCTTGCCACTCCAGAGGTCCACCTTGCGCACGTTGCCGATCACGCCCGACTGGACGATCTCGACCATCGTCTTCATTTCAGCCGTCGCGTGCAGTTGCGTACCCATCTGGCTGACGATCCCATGCTCGCGGGCCGCCAGGGTCAGACGACGCACCTCGTACACATCGTGACACAGCGGCTTCTGGCAATAAACGTGCTTGTCCCGCTTAATCGCCGCCATCGAGGCGACCGCGTGGATGTTGTCGGGCGTCGAGACGCTGACGGCGTCGATGTTCTTGTCCTCGGCGTCGAGCATCTTGCGGAAGTCGCGATACTTCCTGGCGTTGGGGAACTTCTTGAAGGTCCCGGCCCCGTGTTTCCAGTCCACATCGCAGAGCGCCACGATGTTCTCGCCGGCGAACTGGCCGACATCACCGGCGCCCATGCCACCGATGCCGATGCACGCGATGTTGAGTTTCTCACTCGGCGCCAGGTAGCGCGGGCCGCCCAATACGTGCCGCGGAACGATCGTAAAGGCCGCAACGGCCGCGGCACTGCTCAGAAACTGTCGTCTGTTAATCTGCATGTCCTTCACCTCTAAACCTCTCTGATTCAATAATTCGCAAAATGTTCATCCGTTACAGCGTCCAGCCCTCACGAAAGGCCGGACGGATGTATTTGTCTGCTTCGTCGCAGTTTGTCACCTTCATATTCTCACTGTCCCACTCGAGCATCGTGTTCTTTAGACGCATCGCCAGGACACCCAGCAGCACCATTTCCGTCAGCGGGCCGCCGTACTCGAAGCTCGAACTGGCGGGCTTGCCGTCCTTACAGGCGCGAACCCAATCCCGTTCATGGCCGCCGGAACCATCTTTGACGCGGGTCAGCGTCTTGGCCGGTCGGTCGTACGCCTTCATCTTGACCTCTGGAATGATGCGGACGCCGCCGGCGCCGTGCGAACCGTGCATGATCGTGCCCTTATCGCCCATCAGCAGCGCGCCGTTGGTGCCCAGCTTGCGGCTCGGCTCCAGATCTTTCGGTCTGGGAGGCAGAAGCCGACCGTCGAACCAGGTCAGCTTCACCGGAGGCATATCGCCTCGTGCGGGGAACTCATAACGCACGACCGAAGCCAGCGGATAGGTCTCAGCCGCCACCTCGGGGATGCAGTGCGTGGTCACCGCCTCGACGCGCGTGGGATGACCGAGCTTCAGCGCCCAGAAGACCGGGTCGAGAATGTGGCAGCCCATGTCACCCAGGGCGCCGGTACCGAAATCCCACCAGCCCCGCCACGTAAGCGGATGATAGATCGGGTGGTAGGGTCGGTATTGCGCCGGGCCCAGCCAGAGGTCCCAATCGAGCTTATCCGGCACGGCGGGCCTTTCCTTCGGTCGCGCTATGACCGGGAAGTCCGACCAGGGGTTGCCCCCCACCGGTCGATCGCTCCAGGCGAACACCTCGCGCACCGGGCCGATCGCGTCATCCGCAATCCACTCGTTCAGCAGGCGAATCTCGTTGGAGGAATGGCCCTGATTGCCCATCTGGGTCTGGACCTTGTGCTTCCGCGCCGCCTCGGTCAGCATGCGAACTTCATGGATCGAATGGGCCAGCGGTTTTTGTAGATAGACGTGCTTGCCCCGCCGGATGCACTCCATACCGATTACGGCGTGCGTATGGTCGGGGGTCGCGATGATGACGCCATCGATGTTCTTGTCCTCTTTGTCCAGCATGACGCGGTAGTCGCGATACGTCTTAGCGCTGGCGTACTTCTTGAACGTGCCAGCCGCGTGGCCGTAATCGACATCACACAGCGCGACGATATTCTCACGCGAACAGGCGCGAAGATTGCCTCCCCCCATACCGCCGACGCCGATGCCGGCGATGTTGAGCTTCTCGCTGGCCGGTTGCGATCCGTTCTTGCCCAGCACGTGACCGGGAACAAAGGTAAACGCCCCGACGGTCCCGACGGCGCCGCGCAAGACACTACGGCGGGAAACGCTACTGCTCTGGTTACTCATAACTGAATACCTCCACTCATGATCCGCACCGGGATTACAGCGTCCAACCTTCGCGATAGGTACGCTTCAGGTACTGGTTGGCCTCGGGCAGATTGGTGACCTTCATCGCCTCGCCGTCCCAAAGGAGCTTCGTCCGCGCCACTTTCTCCTTCAGGGACGGTTGCAGGGCCAGATTGCCCAGCAGAACGACCTGAGCCAGCAATCCCGCATGGTCGGGGAAGTTCGAGCCGGCCGGCTTGCCTCCCTTGCAGGCGTCGATCCATTCCTGGTAATGGCCCGGAGAGCGGTCGATCATCTTGGGCGGCTTGCCATAGGCGATCTGGCGTGACTCGGGAATCAACCGCGTCCCAAGCATCTTGCCCTTGTCACCGACAAAGAGCGTGCCGTTCGTATCCCACATGCGCCCGTCCTCCAACTCCTTCGGCCGGGGCGGCTTCATCCCACCGTCGTACCAATGGAGCGTCACCGGCGCCAGGCCCTGGCGGGCCGGGAACTCGTACGTCACGCGCGAGGCCACGGGGTAGGTTTCATCATTGACGAGCGTGCAACAGGCTTCCACGCTCCTCGGGTGCCCCAGCTTCAACGCCCGGAACACCGGATCGATGCTATGGCAGCCAATGTCGCCCAACGCGCCGGTGCCGAAATCCCACCAGCCCCGCCACTTGAACGGCATGTAGTCGGGATGGTAAGGACGCTCGGGCGCTGTGCCCAGCCAGAGGTCCCAGGCCACCTTGTCCGGCACCTGCGGCTTCTCGGCCGGTCGCCCTACCCCTTGCGGCCAGTACAGACCGTTGATCCCCTTCATGGGCCGATCCGTCCAGACGTGGACCTCGCGAACATCGCCGATCGCCCCGTCCCAGATCGTCTCGCACATCAGGCGAGTGCCCTCGGAGGCCTGGCCCTGGTTGCCCATCTGGGTCGCCACGCCTGCCTTGCGGGCCGCGTCGGCCAGCATGCGGGCCTCGTACACGTCGTGGGTCAAGGGTTTTTCGCAGTAAACATGCTTGCCGCGTTTGATGGCCGCCATCGATGCAGCCGCATGCATGTGATCGGGGATCGCCACGACGACGGCATCGATCTTCTTGTCCTCTATATCGAGCATCTCGCGGAAATCGCGATATCTCTTGGCGTCTTTATGACGTCGGAACATACCTGCCGCCCGGCGCCAATCGACGTCGCACAGCGCCACGATGTTTTCGCTTTCCATGTTCCTCAGATCGCCGGCCGCCTGCCCCCCGGCCCCGATACCGGCAATATTGATCTTTTCGCTCGGCGCCACGTGCCCGGCGCCGCCCAAAACATGGCGGGGAACCACGGTAAAGGCCGCCGCCGCAGCGGCAGCACCCACGAAATCACGTCGCGACATTTTCTTTTCTTCTTTCACTAGGCTACTCCTCAGACCAATTATTGCGCCAGAACTCGCCTTGTTACAACGGATCAGGCCAAAGGCTAGAGCGTCCACCCCTGGCGATACTCATCCCGAATGTACTGGTTGGCTTCCGGCAGATTGGTCACTTTCATGCCGGGGCCGTCATAGTGCAGTTTCAGACCCTTTTCGTAGAGCTTCTTCTCCATCCGCAAAGCCACATTACCGAGCAGGGCCACCTCGGTCAAGGGCCCGGCCCAGTCGAAATTGGCCCGGGCCGGTGGCCCACCCTTGCAGGCGATCAGCCATTCCTTGTGATGACCCGGCGAACGGGGAATCATCTCCTTGGGTTTGGCGTATTCCTTCATTTTGGGCTCGGGGATCAACCGGTGGCCCAGCATTTTGCCCTTCTCGCCGATAAAAAGGTTGTCGTCAGCGTTGCCGTACCGACGGCCTTCCTCCAGTTCGACGGGCCTTTCGGGCATGAGCCCCCCGTCGTACCAGGTCAGTTTCAAGGGGGGCATCCCCTCGCGGGCCGGGAAGTCGAAGCGCACCAGTGACGATTGCGGCGCCGTTTCGTCGTTGACCCCGCTGGAAGAGGCCTCTACGGTGGTCGGGTAGCCCAGTTTCAACGCGCGGAAGACTGGATCGAGCTGATGGCAGCCGATATCGCCCAGGACCCCCGTGCCGAAATCCCACCATCCCCGCCAGCTAAACGGCAGATAGCACGGGTGGTAAGGGCGCTGCTTGGCCGGGCCCAGCCAGAGGTCCCAGTCCAGCGTCCCGGGAACCGGGGGCTTCTCGTTGGGTCGGCCGATGCCGCGCGGGGAAATGTAGCGGTTGCACCAGGCGTGCACTTCGTGAACCGGGCCGATCGCGCCGTCCCAGATGAACTCCGAGACCAGCCGATTGCCCTCGGACGCCTGACCCTGATTGCCCAGTTGCGTGGCGACCCCGGCCTCTCGGGCCGCTTCGGCCACCTGACGGGCCTCCCAAATCGAATGCGTCAGGGGCTTTTCACAGTAGACATGCTTGCCACGTTTGATGGCTGCTATCGAGATCATGGCGTGCAGATGGTCCGGCGTGGCGATCACGACCGCGTCGATATCCTTCTGCTGATCGAGCATCCTGCGGAAGTCGCGCCATTGGCGTGCTTTCGGGTACTTGGCAAAGACCTTGCCGGCATAGGCAGTATCCACATCGCACAGCGCCACGATGTTCTCGCTGCCGACCTCGTGCAGGTCGCCCTGCCCCCGCCCCCCAATGCCGATGCCGGCGATATTGAGCTTCTCACTTGGTGGCACGTGCCCCCGCCCCCCCAGGACGTGACGCGGAACGATGGTCATCGCGGCCCACGTCGCCATCCCACCGACGACCTGACGACGAGACAAACCCGATTTCGGTTCGCTAACCTGCTCCTGGCCCACAGACCTGCTCGTTGTCACGGCTTTTCTCATGAGGATTCTCCTTGAGAAACGGGGCCTGCGATTGCCGTCGCGCAGGCCCCGTGTGCCCTATTGATCTATCAACGCCAATTTACATTTTCAGCGACCATCCATCGCGGAACTTGGGCTTGACGAAAGCATTGGCCTGCTCGTCGTTGGTGACCTTCATATTGGCGCCATCCCAGAGCAGTTTCTTGCCCGGGTTGAGCACGGCCAGGTTGCCCATAACGACCGTCTCAGTGAACGGGCCGGAATAGTCGAAGTTGGAACTGGCCGCCGGCCCGCCCTTGCAGGCACGAATCCAGTCCTGCTCGTGACCGGCCATGCCGTTCTTGATGCGGGGGATCCGCGCCGGCGGACGCTTGTACGCCCGCATCTTCGTCTCCGGGAAGATCCGCAGGTTCTCGCCGTAGGTTCCACTGAGAATCTTGCCCTTGGTGCCCACGAAGATCGAGCCGTTGTCGGGAACGCGTCGTCCGGGCTCCAGATCGTCGGGCCGCTCGGGCAGGATGCCGCCGTCGTACCAGTGCAGTTTCACCGGAGGCATCCCCGCACGAGCGGGGAATTGATAATGCACCACCTCAGCCCGCGGATAGGTCTCCTGGTTGTCGAACCGTTTCCACATTTCGCGGACATCGTATGAATGGCTGGCCTCAACGCTGACGGGATACTTCAATTTCAGGGCCGAGAACGCCCCGTTCATCACATGACAGCCCATGTCGCCCAGCGCGCCGGCGCCGAAATCGATCCAGGCCCGCCAGTTGAAGGGCAGGTACGTCGGATGGTAGGGACGCATGGGCGAGGGTCCGATCCAGAGGTCCCAGTCCAGCGTGCCCGGCGTTGGCGGCGTCTCCTTCGGCCGACCGATGCCCTGCGGCCAGACCGGACGATCCGTCCAGCAATGCACCTCGCGCACCTCGCCGATCGCGCCGTCCTCGATCCACTCGCAGAGCATGCGCACTTCGTTGCAGGACTGGCCCTGGTTGCCCATCTGGGTCGCTACTTTGTATTTCCGCGCCGCCTCGGTCAACATGCGGGCCTCGTAGACGCTTCGCGTCAGCGGTTTCTGCACGTAGACATGCTTGCCCCGCCGCATCGCATCCATGGCGACGACCGCGTGCGTGTGGTCGGGTGTCGCCACCACGACCGCGTCGATGTCCTTCTGCTCGTCGAGCATCTTGCGGTAGTCTTGCCACGTTTTGGCGTTGGGGTACTTCTTGAACACGCCGGCCGAGTATTTCGTATCCACGTCACACAGCGCGACGATGTTCTCGCTCTCACAGGCGCGGACGTTGTTCTGGCCCATACCACCGACACCCACACCGGCGATGTTGAGCTTCTCACTGGGTGGCGTATTGTTGGCGCCGCCCAAAACGTGGCGCGGTACGATCGTGACGGCCGCCATGGCGGCTGCCGCCGTGCTCATGAAATCCCTACGAGAGACCCGACTGTCGCGGCCTCGGACTTTGACTTTATCCATTTTTCCATTCCTCGATAGAACTGCCCCTATTGACCTTCTCTGTCAGAAGTATAAGGCCGCTCGGGAGACCCTGGTTACGATCCCGGTCCCCCACCGCTCCGGCGGGGCGCTGTCACTTCGGTGCGGACGGGGCGCCGGCCAACTGCTTGACGACCTCTTGGGCCCGCTCGCGAATCGTTTCGTTTTTCGTGCTTTCGATCACCTTTGCCAGCACGTCTTTGCACGGCTGGGGGTGCTTGGCGCCAAGGCTCTGGGCGATCTGGACGGCCGCCGACTCGGCTTCGAGGTGCAGGACCTCGTCCTTGAGGTAGCCTCCCACCATCGCCAATGCCTCCAGTGTCCCGGCTGTGCCCAGACCTGACAGCACACGTTTCTTTTCCAGGTCGTTGGGCGCCAGTTTCATCGCTTTCTTGTACAGGTCAATCGTCTCTTTCGCGGGTCGATCGCTTTCGAGGCCTAGCAGACGCACGAACCCTCGGAGCGCTAGAATCTGATGGACGCGATTGTCCGATGTCTCAACGACCTTGACCAGGTCAAGCACGGGTTCGGGCGTAGGCCAACCAGACAGCGATCGAATGGCGGCGTCCTGAATCGTCTTCTCAGGGTCTGCCAGAGCCGTCCTCAGTGCGGGCAATGCCGTACTGTCGCCGATGCGTCCCAGAATGCGGAGCAGTGAGGCGCGATCGGGCGTCTCCTTGGCCTTCGGAAGCACCACCAGCACCGCGGCGGCCTGCTTCTGCTCGTCCTCGATTTTGTGCGCCACGGCCGCGACCATCTTCTCGGCCTCGTTGCGATCCGACGCGCTAGCCATATTCAAGATGAGATCGACCAGAACCGGCAGATCGTCCGGCCCGGCGATGACCTTCAAGACCTTGAAGGACGCCAGACGCACCTTGCGATCTTCGTCCTGGGTCGCTTTCAACAGCGCGTCACGCCCTTCGACAATGTTGCGCTCGCCAACGGCGCGAATCAGTTCGGCTTTGACCTTGGCCGGGGCCGAGGACAGATGCTGCAGAATGGCGTCACCGATATCGGCGCCGCGCAAACGATAGAGACTGTCACGCGCCGCCTTCTGCTCCTGGCCCCGCGTCTCGGCCGCCCGCTGGGCCAGCAAGGGGATACTCGCAGCATTGCCCAACTGGCTGATCGCCTTCAGCGCCGCGACGCGCACCGATTCGTCCGAAGCCTTCGTCGCCTCGATGACCGCCGGCAGCGCGGTCACGTCACAGCGGTCGGCCAGCGTCGAGAGCACCTGCACTTGAACGGCCGGCGACAGCGCGGGCAATTCGTCGGCCAGGGCCTTGGTGATCGCCTCGCCCGGGATGTCCCGCACGATGGCAATGGCGCCGGTCTGCCGCTCCGGTTCGCCGCTCTTGAGCTCGTCCATCACCAATTTGATGATCTCGTCCTGCGCCCCGGCGGTGCCTGTCAGCAAGCCGGACGAACCCAGGACCAGAAAAACGATCGACGCGAACCAAGACCTCTTCAACAACAAAGCCATGTATGCTCCATCCCAAATCCAAACTCAAACACGAGTGCCGGCACAAGGCCATGAGCCCTGTGCCGGCCAACGCGATGACTACTTATTGCCACTGCTGGCGGCGTTGAGCATGCCGCGCAGCGCCGCGGTGCGCACCAGTTGCGGCACGCCCGCCTTGTTCAGTTCCAGATACATCTTCTGGGCCTGAGCCTTCTGTCCCTCGGCCAGCATCTGGTCGGCGCACTTCAGGCACGCGTCGTAGGCGACCATCTTCAGCTTCTCGGGGACACTGTCCTTGGCCTTCCGCAGCGCGGCGGCCGCATCGGCGCCGCCGATCTTGCCCAGAGCGCTGAGAGCCGAGCCGGCCAGCAACTGATCCGAACTGCTTGCGAGCTTGCCGCTGTCCTTGGCGGCGGCGCGACAACCGCGCTCGCCCAACGTGTTGACGATGCCGATCTTCGCCTTGCCCTTGGCCTGGCCCAGCGCCTTGAGCAGAGCCTTGTCAGCCGCCTGGCCCGGGATGCGTTCGAGGGCGTAGCGTGCCATATCCGAGAGCTCCTCATCGGTCAGCATCGAGGCCAGCACGGGCACCGACTGATCCGTCCCGATGATGCTCAGTTCGCGGCAGATGTACTGCTTGCCCGCATACTTGGCATCGGATTTCAGGACGCCCGCCAGAGCCTTCTCGATCTTCTTCAGGGCGCCGGCCTTGCCATAGGACTGGCGAATCTTGTCGCTCAGTTTCGTCAGGGCTTCGCGGCTACCGCCGAAATCGTACGTCTTGACCTGTTCCAACAACTGTTCCATCTCTGACCTCTTCACAACTTTCGCTCCCGGCTTCGGCGTCGTATCGACCTTGAGATCGCCCAAGGCGAACTGAATCCCGCGCAGATAGTGCTCCAGAACCGGCGGGGTCCATGTCACGGCGTGATCGTGTCCCAGCGAGCAATAGAACACGCGGCCCTTGCCCCAGCTCTTGATCCAGGTAATGCCGGTATCGTCATCGCCTTCCTTGAGGTCCTTGACACCGGCGGTCGTCTTATCGCTCATGTCCAGGCTCATCAGGACGCGGGCCTTGGAGCGGGAATAGAGCGGCGGATCGGTACGATAGATCTCGTCCTTGATCTTGAAACCCTGGCCGGCGAAGGGCGCCATCAGCGGATGGTCGGGATCGTCGATCTTCATCGCCCAGGTTCCGCCGCCGCCCCAGGGGTGACCGGTGAACTTGCCACCCATCATCTCCATGGCCTCGGGCCAATCGTAGAAATTGTCCGTCGCGGCGTGGATGCCGACGATGCCCTTGCCCCCTTTGATGAAGCCCATCAGGCTCTTGCACAGTTCCGGCGTGTCCTTGAGATTCAGCTTGAGGTGCGTCGTATTGTTGAGGCAGATCCCGTCGAACTGCTTGAGCGTATCGGCCTGCAACATCTTCAGATCGTCGGTGATCACGACAGAGAAGGCCCCGGTCTTTTCGCCCATGATCTGCATCGCCTTGTTCCAATAGGGAATGGAACTGTGCTTGAACCCCTGGCACAGATCGATCACCAGGAGGCGCCGCGGCTGGGCGGGCTTGGCAACCGCCTCGGTGGGCATCGCCGCTTCGATCTTCTTGATCTCTTCCGGTTTCGGCTGCGTGTCGGCCGCCCAGGTCGGACTGACCAGCATCGCCATACAGAAAACCGCGAGCAACACAACGCTCAATGCTTTTGATCTCTCAACCATCTTGGCTCCTTTCGTTCGTATCAAAGCCCCACCCCCTACCGCTCGTGCGAAGCGGGCGTCGTTTCAATCTACAAAGTCCACGGACTGCGCATCGGCCGGGACATCAGCCGGTTCGCCGCCTCGTCGTTGACAAACTGTTCGCGCTCGGGGTCCCATTGGACCTTGCGTCCGAGCAACATCGCGATCTCGCCGAGATGAGCCACGCTGATAGAGCGGTAGGCCGTCTTGATTGGCGTGATCGTCTCCTTGCGCGTCTTGACGCAGTCCAGGAAGTTCCGGCCGTGGTCCCGGCTCTCGTACAGCCGCGTCTCTTCCGGACCGATCACCTCTTCGAGAATCTTGGGGTCGCTGGCCTGCAGCCCCCCGCGCTTGACATGAATCCAACCCCGATCGCCATACCAGCATGTCCCCATCCCCTTCGGGACCTGTCGGTCGTTGGCGACGGTCATCAGGACCCCATTGGCGTACTTGCAGGTGAACTTGTATTGCGTGGGGACGTTGTACAAGCCATCGCTCGGATAAACGCCTTGGCCCTCGATCTCGACGGGGCCGGTGCGGTCCATCCCCAGTCCCCAGTGGGCGACGTCGATATGGTGGCCCGCCCAGTCGGTGAGTTGGCCGCCGGAGTAGTCCATGATCCAGCGCCAGTTCCCGTGGAGAGTGCCCCGATAGGGCACCTTCGGCGCCGGTCCCAGCCAGAAGTCCCAGTCCACACCCGGCGGGACGGACTGGACGGACCTGACTTCACTGGCGCCACCTGTCGGCAGACCGACCTCAACCCGATCGACCTTGCCGATACGACCGTTGATCACCAGTTCGCAAGCCCGGTGGAAGTTCGCCACCGACCGCTGCCAACTGCCGGTCTGCCAGATACAACCGTAGCGGGTGACCGCCTCGACCATCGCCTTGCCTTCGTTGATGGTGCGGGCCAGTGGCTTTTCGCTGTACATGTCCTTGCCGGCCCGGGCGCCCGCCAGCACGGGAATCGAATGCCAGTGGTCCGGCAGAGCCAGCGACAACGCATCGATATCGGCCCGCGCGATCAGGTCGCGAAAATCATGGTAGGTCACGCAGTCGGAGTTGCCATACTTCTCGTCAACCCTCTTCTTCGCCCGGTCACGATGACCCTTGTCCACGTCGCAGATGGCGACGACACGGGCCTCCTGCTTGCCCAGGAAGCTGTTCATGTTGCCGGAGCCCATGCCGCCGAGACCGATGCAACCGATCGTGATCTTCCCGCTGGGCGCGGCGGCCCCCAAGACTGACGCCGGCACGATGTAAGGAAACGCCATGGCCCCGGCGGCCGCCCCAGTGGCGGTGCTCAGGAACCTGCGTCTGCTGATCTTCTTGCTCTTCTTCAAAACTCAAACCCTTTCAGTATACCTCTGCCATCCCCTCCCTACCTTCAAGTGTCTAGACCTGCCACGGACTGCGACTGGGCCGCGATATCAGGCGATTCGCTTCGTCGTCGCCCACGAACACGCCGACCTCGGGGTCCCACTTCAGTGGGCGCTGCAGCTTGTACGCCAGGTTGCCCAGGTGACAGACGATCACCGAACTGGCGCCGGTGGCGACGTCGCAGATGGGTTTGGTCCGTTTGCGGATCGCGTCCAGCCAGTCGGTGTAGTGGTTCTTGCTGTCGTAGAGATGGATCTGGTCGGCGCCGATCTTCTGATTCTTCAACCCATCGGGCCAGGTCTTGAGATAGCCTCGATTGACCTCGATCTTGCCCTTGTCGCCCTCGAAGAGAATCCCGTTGGCGCTGCCGCGCGTCATGGTGATCCCATTGGCGTAACGATAGGTCAGCTCTTTGATGTCCTTGCCGTCGGGCGGAATGATCTCCACGGGGCCGGAACCGTCCATGCCCAGTCCCCACTGGGCGATATCGAAGTGGTGCGCGCCCCAGTCGGTCATGCCCCCGCCACCGAACCAACTGTGATGGCGCCAATGGGGGAATCCGTCCCAACTCAGGTGGGGCGACAGTTCCGAATGATAGGGTCGCCACATGGCCGGTCCCAACCACGTGTCCCAATCGAGATAGTCCGGCACGGGCATCGGCTCAAGCGGCTTGTCAGCCGGCGGGCCGCCCACGCCGACGGTGACGTGCTTGATCTGCCCGATGTAGCCGTTCTGCACCAGTTCGCAGGCGAAGCGGAAGTTCCACGACGAACGCTGCATACTACCCGTCTGGAAGACGCGGTCGTACTTCCGCATGGTTTGAATAAGCGTCTGCGCCTCGCCGATCGTCTGCGTTAGCGGTTTCTCGCAATAGATGTCCTTGCCCGCTTTGGCCGCCTGGGTGCCGATGACCGTATGCCAATGGTCGGGCGTCGAGATCACCACGGCGTCGATATCGTCGCGGGCCAGCAGTTCTCGGAAATCTCCGTAGGTAGCACAGCCTTTATAGGACCCATTGCCCTTGCCGGCGTAGTGTTTTTCGACGATGCCCTTGCCCCGCTCGAGCTTGAGCTTGTCCACGTCGCAGGCCGCGATGACCTGCGTACCGGGCGAGTTCAGAAAGGACCGCATCAGGTGCTGGCTCTGCTTGCCACAGGCGATGAACCCGATACCGATCCGCTCGCTCGGCGCCCCCTGCCCCATGACCGAAGCGGGCACCACGCAAGGAACCCCCACCGCCACGGCCGCCGCCTTGATGAAGTCACGTCGATTGATGTTCGTCTGCGTCATTCGTTCAGCCTCTTTGTCCTGGTCTCATGCATGCCGGGGTCTCATGTCGCTGGGCCCCACAAACGCGCTGGGACTTTCGTCACCAGGGACCGCTTGGGCTTGGGGATTGAGATGCGTCTTGCGTTTCGCCCACCCTCCTGGGAAATCGGCGCTCCGTTGTGCGGCGCCTGGTGTTCATGGTGTGTCTCCTGTTGGCGAAAGGGCCTGGACGCTTTGAAACGTCCAGGCCCTGCTATCGTTCACCTTGATTACCTATCGAACTGGCCGTCGAAGGCAATGGCGGAAGGCTTGAAATCAGCCTTCTTGATGGCGGCACAGGCCTCTTCGGCCCCATGCTCGCGATCCATGCGGCTGTCTTCCCATTCGATCGACAGCGGACCCTGATAACCAATGTCGTTCAGGGCGACGATGATCTCTTCGAAGTTGATATCGCCGTGACCGATCGAACGGAAGTCCCAGTACCGGCGCGGGTCGGCAAAGTCCGTGTGGCCGCCGAAAACGCCGACGGTGCCGTCTCCGTGACCCCACCAGACGTCTTTCATGTGACAATGGAAGATGCGATCCGAGAAGGTCCGGATGAACTTGACGTAATCGACGCCCTGGTATCCGAGATGGCTGGGATCGTAGTTGAATCCGAAGCATTCGTGTCCCTTGACCGCGTCGATGGCGCGCTGGGCCGAGGCGATATCGAAGGCGATCTCCGTCGGATGGACTTCCAGTCCGAACTTGATGCCTTCGGCCTTGAAGGCGTCGAGGATCGGGGTGAAGCGCGTGGCGAAGTCGTCGTAACCGGCCTGGATCATCTCGGGCGTCGCCGGCGGGAAGGAATACAGCAGGTGCCAGATGGAACTGCCGGTGAAACCGTTGACAATACTGATACCGAGCTTCTTGGCCGCCTTGGCCGCGTCGATCACGCTCTGAGCGGCGCGCTTCTTGACGCCCTCAGGCTCCCCATCGCCCCAGACTGACGGCGGAATGATGCCCTTGTGACGCTCATCGATATTGTCACAGACGCACTGGCCGGTCAGGTGCGTCGAAATGGCGTACACCTCCAGCCCGTACTTCTTCAGTAACTCACGTTTGGCCTTGCAGTAGCCATCGTCCGCCAAAGCCTTGTCGACTTCGAAGTGATCGCCCCAGCAGGCCAACTCCAATCCAACGTATCCCCAGCTTGCCGCCTTCTTGGCCACCGTCTCCAGCGGCAGGTCCGCCCATTGCCCGGTGAAAAGTGTGACAGGTCTAGCCATCTCAGTTACCTCCTTATGCAATTCTGTTGCTAAGCCCTTCCCAAAGCGATTCCTTTCCCAGGAAAAAACGCTTACAATCGGTCTTTTATTGCCGCCAACACCGAAACGGCAAGTACTTTGGCACGCACCCCCTCTTTTTGTGACATCACGTCGCAAAACGAGGAATGCGCCCTCCCTGGCCGTGCCAAAGAAGGACCGCCATTATACCTCCCATGAACATGCAGGCAATGCAATTTCCACCCAACCCCTATGCCGGACCATGACTTATAGCTACTTCACGTGCGTTATCTTCAGCACGTAGGCGTACTTACAGGGCACTTCGTCCACCGTCAGCGGCGGGACGTCAATCACCACACCGGAGTCGGACCGACGCCAGTTAATGCATTGCGCCACGCCCAGCATCGTTACATCCGTATTAGAGGAAACCTCGACATCCTTCAACACCAGCTTCTTGCCGGGCCAGCGCGGTGCGATGGCGTACAGCGTGTCGCCCTTGGATGTGAAGAACACCTCAATAGCCGCTTTCTCGCCCGTCGGCGGCGCCGTCAGGGCCGCGATATCGTACTTGGCCTTGTATTCCTTGCCGTAACCCACGTCCGGCCGCTTGCCCTGGGTCCACTGGATCGTCCTCTTCCAGGGCTTCGTGCCGTAGATCGCCTCGCCGTTGACCTTGAGCCAATCGCCCATCTGGACCAAACGCTCCTCCATGATCACCGGGATGCGTCCATCGCCGGTCGGCCCGATGTCCAGAAGCAGATTCCCGCCGCGACTGACCAGGTCGATCAGCATTAAGACCATCTCGCGGGCGGATTTGTAGTGGGAAAGCGACTCGGTCCGACTGTAGCCGAACGAATGGCCCATGCCCCGGTTCTCCTCCCACGGATGGGCGCCACTGGCCAGGCCCGCCCCATACTCGGTTGTGTAGTACCCGCCGTGCTTATGACGAATGCCTTTGCCCCAACGATCGTTGATGACCACCTCGTCGCGGCATGGCGACTCGTTAAACAGCCAGGCCAACAGTTCTTCGCTGCGCCAGTCCTTGTCGGCCATGTCCCACTCTCCGTCGGAGAAGATCACCGAGGGAGCATACCGCGTCACGACGTCCTTGAACTGAGGGAACATGTGTTTCTCAACGTACAGGTCGCGGTCCGCCAGCCAGAGCGGGTTGAACCACTCATATAGCGAGTAGTAGAACCCCATCTTCAAGCCCTTGTCGCGCACCGCCGTGGTCAGATCGCCCAACAGGTCGCGCTCGGGACCGATGTCCACCGAATGCCAGGGGCGCCCCCAGCTTCTGTTGGCGTGCTCGCTGGGCCAGAGACAGTAGCCATCGTGGTGTTTCGAGGTCAGCACGACGTATTTGGCGCCGCTGCGCCGGAAGACATCCGCCCACTGATCGGGGTCGAACAGTTCGGCCTTGAACTGCGGCGCGAAGGCCGCGTAGGGGAACGTGGTCCCATAAGTCTCCTTGTGATACTGCCACCAAGGGCCATTCTTCTTCTTGTCGCCCTCGACGCGCTGCCAGTACCATTCCGAGTACTGACCGGGCACCGACCAGGCGGGAACCGAGTACACACCCCAATGAATGAAGATGCCGAACTTCGCATCGACCCACCATTGCGGCGTCGGTCGCGCATCCAGCGACTTCCAGTTCGCCTCATACGTCTCGGCCGCCCCGCAGACCCCAGGCCGCACCACCAACAACGCCAGAAAACACACCGCCAACAACCCAATCCACCGCTTCATCAAAACGACTCCTTTCCAGACCGTTCCATAAACCACCAACCCGGACGTCTCCAACACAGAATCATATACCCAAACCACCCCAGAATCCAACAAAACAAGGCCGAATACGACCATCTCCCCCATAGCAGACCTGCATGATCCGCAAGACCAGCAACCCGCCCCCCTGGTTTCTAGTTTTCTCCTTATTCCCCCTCTCTTACCAGCCGATAGAACGCGCAGCGACGAATTCTCGTATCTATGGTGAGACGAGCATATGAGACCCGACGAAGAGTATCCTGTATTGGACGATAGCGACTTCTCGATCATCACGATGGGTTGGCGACGGCTCGCTCTTCTGGAGGACGACCTTTACCTTGGAATGCAGGGAATGAATGTTGGTATGACAGATGGCGTGATCACCGATTTGGAGTATGCACTTCTCCGAGAGTATATTGAAATCGAGAAGACACCACTCGATTCCGCGATGCTGGTCTCCGCCTTTTCGCAAATGTGGCTTCTTGCTGTCTACGAAGTCATGCGCATATGGCGTGACAGAGGCTATAAATACCGCAAGTGGCACTCCAATGGAGGTCTCACACAGGCGATCGAGAACATTGGCGATGACGACCCGTTCAACATGACCAAGAGTGTCAGAAAGAAGCAGCTTGAGCGATATCGCGATGATGTCACTTTTCGAGAACAATCGGATCAACAGTGGACGCTGTTTGAGCCAGTTTTTCGAATGGTTGAACTTCTGAGGATTAACCTTGCGAAGCACGCTGCGCCAGGCAAGGACTCTGTGATGCCGCGCGCACCAGGGTACGGGCGTATCAACATGACGTGCGGAGCAATGGATTTCGAGGTAGTTGATCGAAATGAGAGCTACTGCATGCTGAATCGGAGGGATGTCGCGGAGAAATTGCGAGAGGCATTTACAAGGAATAACGGACAGGCGACAGGGCCACCTGAAGATGGCAACCTCAACTCAAGAGCGAACGAGGTGAGGTGTCCCCCGGAATGAACGGAGGTCGCAGATATGGCACGCTCACAACTGACAGATAAAGAATTGGACCAATTGCTCTCGGCAATTGCTGATGCTAATGGAGTCGATCTTGTTGATTCCATAATCGGCAATTGTCACGAGTTTGAAATATATGGTTCCTTAATGCCATACGAGAAGTATTTTCGCAAGAAGCTGGCCTACCGCGACTTTGATCTCAATATCCCCAGGTTTGTTGTTGAAGATTCGAGCGTCAAAGAAGCAGACATTCAGTTTAAGAGGGCCTCAAAGTTCCCCGCTCCGTATGTGAATCGTAACTGTAGACTGATGAAGAGATTGGAGTCTCTCCTGAACCGACTTTATGAGGGCGAGAGAATACAGGAGGTTCCTGGTCGTCAAGGACGCCGAGTCTACTACAAAGCGTCACAGGAGCATTGCGCCTTAGACAATTCACAGAAATGGGAAGGTGAATGTACACTTTTTGATGAGCCCTATTCCTCAGGGCGGACTCATCCGGATCTCACGGATATCCGAAACGACTTTGTACTGATTCGGTTCAATAAACGGCATGCGAAGGACTGCACGATATCAGGTGACAGAGTACTCAATTCAAGTCAAGACCGGGATAAGTAAGGCGTCTCCGAAATTCAATGGGGGATGCCCAGAAGGTCACTCTTGTCCGAAGGCTATGCGTACGTCTAATCAACACATTCCGAAATCTTGCCTCTTCTGTGAAGCTCCGCTCGATAACAGGAACAAGAGTAGAGAACATGTCATTCCCGCATGGCTTGCTCAGCACTTGGGTGTGACGAATGAACTCATAGCCCCTAATCACCGGTCGTCAAAAACCTGGAAGATCCTGTCCTCACGAAAGCAAACCGTCGATGAGCTTCTTGAGGGACGAGTCTGTAAGACCTGCAACACTGGATGGATGAGCAACTTGGAGAGTTCCATCCAATCGTTGCTAGTCCAGCTAATGCGCACCGAAGAACATGTAAGGGAGCTTGCCCCTGAACAACATCTTCAGTTGGCGCGGTGGGCCTGCAAAACTGCGTGGGTCTTGAACAGCTCCTCGAATTTTCATCACAACGTCCCCCAAGCACATTTCCGGCATCTCTACGACGACAAAGACTCACTTCCCCCCGGTGTCATCGTCGTTGCGCAACAGCATTCATCTACGAGGAGATTTAGTTGGATCCAGGCTGCTACATGGCCTGCCGAGATTAGTGAGGATATGACAGAAGCACAAGTAGAGACGCTTAGCAGTGACAGCTACAAGATCGGACTTCAATTTGGCGATTTGATGCTGCTCGTAGCCTTCTGGCCACATGATGGCTGGTACTATTCCCTGCAAATCAATTCGCATATCCCTCTTTGGCCGGTACGAGGAATGTGTGGTTGGCATTCTGGTACAGGTTGGCAGCCGGAGGATTCGGAAAGAGCTCTCTATGGTTTTCATGCCGCTCTAATGATCGTCAATGAGACAAGACTGAAACGGTGTGAACACTGGGCAGGATAAGCTCTGGAGGGATGTCCGGGCGAATCGGCTTGCGTGACGCGTTCGGCGGCGGCATACTGGTAGTATGATGGGCAAAGACATGCCGATCAAGACGATTCAGGAACTGCCGGACTCGGCGACCTGGGAGGATATTGAGGAGCGTGTCCGCTTCTTGAGCGGGATCGACAAAGGCCTGGCCGATATCAAGGCGGGCAAGGTCGTGGCCCACGAAGACGTCAAGGAAAGCCTCAAGCAATGGCTTGGCGGATAGTCTGATCCCTGCAAGCCGTTGAAGATCTCCGTCGGATCGTCCAGTTCATTGCCCTGGACGACGCCATTGCCGCCGCCCGCCTCGCAGATCGCATCCTCGCCCACATCGAACGCGCCGCCGAGTTGCCCTTCTCTAATCGAACTGTCCCTGAGAAGGCCGAAGAATCGATACGGGAGGTCATCTTGCGACCATATCAGGTCCTCTACCAGGTGGATGATCGACGAGACGCCATCCATGTCCTGAGAATCTGGCACGCCGCCCGAGGAATACTCGATCTCCATTAGGCCCTCAGGACACCGGAAGCATCCGGGGTCAGTTGCCTCAACTCAAGACCGAAAATAACATCAGACTGCGGCTACCTCACAGCGACCTTCGCCTACTTGACGAATTCCGCGTGTTGGGTGGCGAGGGTCTGGCGCGAGGGCATCTCGCCGCGTGCGATCCGGAGACGGTAGCGGAGGGTCAGGGTCTGGCCCTTCTCGATCGTGTCCTCGAAGAACGCACCGAAACGTCCGTAGTCGCGATAGGCCGAGTAGACGGCCCCCTTGGGATTGTCCGGATGGTTCATGTGCTGGACGGTGTAACGCTTGCCGGCCAGACCATAGGACATCGCCACCCAGGGCAGGTCCTTGTCCTTGCGCGGGTCGATTCCGTCGGCATGGAACAGGTACTTGGCCTTGACCTCGGGACCGCCGGCCGCAACATCGTTATGGGGGCGGTACTGCACGCCGGCGTGTTCCGGATCGCCCTTCAGCTCCACGTCGGCCCGCACCGCCTTCAGTTCCGACTGGAAATCCAGCAGCACGATAGCGGGCGCCTCCAGCCGATGGGCGGTGATGGTCCGTCGTTCCACGAGAAGCGGCTTGCCTTCGGGATCGTTCCAGTGGACCACCGAGACCACCTTGGCGACCTTGCCCTTGGCGAGCTTCTGCTCGAAACGCTGGTGGACCTGCGCCACGTTGGGCATGTGCCATAGATCGTAGCGTTTGCCTTCGCAGGTCAGCTTGTTCCACCCAATATAGATACCCCGATGGTGTGGATACGTAATTTGGTCCTTGATGTACTCGCTTTGCCCGTCCGGCCCATTCGTCAATCGCTGCGCACCGTCGTAGACATGCAGAAACGGCTTGTACGTCTCGAACCGTCGTTGCGGCGTCGACGGATCGAAACCGATCATGAAACGCAGCAACGGTGCGCCATCGCAGAGAACGTCAAGGTACTCACCGTCCTTGTCCTGAAAGCTCATGCCGTCGGCACCGTGGGCCGAGCCCAACAAACCAACTGACAAACTCACCACCACCATCAAATATCCAGCAGTCTTCATATCTTGCTCCTTAGCGATCGATCACGCTTCAATCCAACGGAACCATCCAGATGTTACGGAAACTCACGGCATTGCTATGGTCCTGCAACCGAATGGGTCGGGCTTCGGGCCCTTCCGGTCGGCCAGCGCCGGTTTTGTTGGGAATCGCGACGTCGTCATGGACCAGAACACCATTGTGATAGAGCGTAATGCGTGCGTCGGCGACTTTTTTATCGGCCTTGAAGCGGGCAGCCTGGAAGCGAATGTCGTAGGTCTGCCATTGCCCCGGCTTCTTGCAAACGTTCCGATCGGGGGCTTTGAACTGGTAGATTCCCGCGCACTCGTTCTTCTTGGGTTCGAGCCCATAGGAATCGAGGATTTGCACCTCATAGCGCTGCTGGATGTAGACCCCACTGTTGCCCCGACCCTGGCCCTTAACGCTGGGGGGCAGTTGCGGCGTCTTGAACTCGACGTGCAGCATGAAATCCTTGACCGGCTTCTTCGTGATGATATCGCCGCTCTTGGGGACGATCTGCATGGCGCCATCGGCCAGCTTCCACCCGATATCGCCGCCACCTTCACGCTGCCAGTGTGAAAAACCGCTTCCGTCGAACAACACGACCGCGTTGGCGGGACGGCTGAACTCGGCTTTCACCACGGGCGGTTCGGCGTAGTCATGCCAGATCCGCTCGGCATCGGCCGCGTTCACCTTGCCCTGGTGAACGACCATGCGATAGCGGAACACGTGGTCCTCGCCTGGCTTCATCTCCCAATCGGTCGCCTGGGACGGACAGAAGTTGAAGAACACGTTCTCGTCGAAGCCCGGCCAGATCCGCATCGGCTCGGGATGTTGGAAGTTATCCGGGTGGCTGTAGAAGGTGACACCCTCCCATTCGTCGATTTTCCCCGAAGCATCGCACCAACGGGCCCGCGTGGCATGCCCATCCTTGCGGGTCTTGCCCTCGCTGGTCAAGTAGGCCGCGTTCTCGCCCTTCCACTGCCGCGCGGCGCGATAACCCAACCCGCCGTAACGGTACTTCACCTGGCGCAGAGGGCTGTCAGCGACGCAGCGTTGGGTCGACTTGAAGTCCAGCAGCCAGTACCCCTTCTCGGGACCACCCACGTTGTAAGCGCGAACATCCCAGACCTCGTTGAGGACAATCTTCTCACCGTCCTTGGTCTGGAGCGCCACGTGATGCTGCTGGGCCTGGAACCCGCCATAGACGGGACCACCCGTCGTCGCGAGGTACTTGACGAAGCGAACGGTCCCCTGCCCCGTCTTGAGGTTCCAGAAATCGGTCGCCTTGCCCTCGAACTCCGTATGCGTCCAGGGCATCCACAATCCCATGTGGTGGATGTGGTCCGGCGGATGGATGTCGGTCAGCACTGAGCCGGCGGGCGACCACAGCGGATGAATGAACGCACTGCGGTCGTACAGCCGACTCTGCCCTTCCGGCGGCGGTACGATCGCATGGTGATAGCGCAAGATATTGTCGGCGCCCTTGCCGATCTGCAGGAACTTATCGTTCTTGGTGACATTCACGCCGGCGACCTTGGGGCCAGCCCCGGGGACGACCTCGAAAGTGCGTGATGCGCCGGCCTTGGTGACACCAGTGAGTACCCACCATAATCTCCGAGTCGCTCCCGCTTCGATCTGGGCGGGGACAGGCACGCGCTGCCCCCCTGTGACCTCCTCCAGACGCCATCCCGCCTCCGGCACGCCCACCAGCGGCGCCGAAACCGGTGTATCGAGACGCCCATGCTCGGCCGCCTCCACAGTAAACCTCGCCAGCGGTTGGGCCCCACAGGCCAGCGAGCCCAGGATCAGAAGGAAGAGGGCTGGAATCAAGTGTGACAGACGTGCTTGCATTATCATGCTCCTTTCTTGCCTAGCGGCTTTTCGGCACGGCTCCTCTCGCCCGCGAAACAGCGGATTCTAACGCACCGGAGCCTTCCCAGCAAGGACCGCGTGGCGGTTTTCCCAATCCAGACGTCGCTCTCGGAAGGAGGCGATGCGGCCAGGAACCCTCCGGGCATTCATGGAATGCGACTCTGACAAGGGCGTTCACTTCTGTTTTTTTGATTGAAAGTAAGGCCTTGGACAGCCAGAATAGCCCACGTGGACGGGGCCGACATGGAATCCCACCATTGGATCTTACGACCCGTTGGCTGTCCGGCATTCGCAAGCACGGAAGGGAAAGGCGTATGGATAAGAGCGATGGGCTGACCGTGCCCAAGAAGATGCAGAGCCTTTTTGACGAGATCGGCGGCCGTGCCGAGGCATTCTGCCGACGACATCTCACCGATGAGTACGCCCAGATCAGCAGGAAGCTGGCCGCGGCACTCTGCCGCAAACGTCCCTCACCGCTGCTCCGTGGCAAGCCACACACATGGGCGGCGGGGATCGTGTACACGGCTGGGTGGCTCAACTTCCTATCCGATCCCACGCAGGAACCGCACATGACCACCCGAGAGCTCGCCGAGCAATTCGGCGTCAGTTCGAACACGCTGTCGGCCAAGAAGCGAATCATCGCCAAGGCCCTGCGTCTCACCCCGCTGGACCCGAATTACACCCTGGCGAGTCTTCTGGACGAGAATCCGCTCGCCTGGATGATAGAAGTCGATGGTTTCATCATGGATGTGCGCGCCGCCCCACACGAAATCCAGGAGGCCGCCTACGATCAGGGGCTGATCCCATATATCCCCGATGAGGAAGGCTTGGCGGTGGACGAGTCAATGGAAGCCCCGACGATCATCAAGTTCCCGGGAAAGCCGGACGAATCGTCGGAAGCAACGACCAACAACTATGTCCCGGACGATGAACCGGGATTGTTCTCGGATCTAAAGGAGTAGGCCGGCGATCCAGATCCGGAATCTGGAAGTCCCACATCACCGACTCAGCCTTTGATGCAGACCATCGGTTCGAGGCGGGCGATCTTCCGGGCCAGGCCGGCCCGCTCGGTCGCGTCGACGACCACTGTGACATCCTTGTAGGCGCCGGGCGCCTCTTCGGCAATGCCGCGCAGGGAGGCGCCGCGAATGAGAATGCCCTGGGTGGAGAGGTGGTGGACCACATCCTTGCCCTGCCAGCGTTTGGCGGCCTGCTTGCGGCTCATGGCCCGACCGGCCCCGTGACAGCACGAGCCGAACGACAGTTCCATACCCTTTCGCGTACCGGCCAGAATGTAGGATGCAGTCCCCATGGTCCCGCCGATCAGCACGGGCTGCCCGGTCGCTTGCAGGTCTTCGGGCAGGTCCGGGTGCCCCGGCCCAAACGCCCGGGTGGCGCCCTTGCGATGGACGTAGAGCTTCGTGGGCTTGCCCTCAACCACGTGCTCCTCGACCTTGCAAGTATTGTGCGAAACATCGTAGATCAGTTTCAGTTCGGCCTTGGGCAACAGATCGGCGAAGACCTGCCGAACCAGATGGGTCAGGACCTGGCGATTCGCCACGGCGCAGTTGATGCCCGCGTTCATGGCGCCGTAGTACTGCCTGCCCAGGTCGGACTTGATCGGGGCGCAGGCCAGTTCCTTCTCCGGCAGGTCGATGCCCTCGCCCCTGGCCGCTTTGACCATACGAGGCAGAAAATCCGTGGCGACCTGGTGGCCCAGCCCGCGCGAGCCGCAGTGAATGCTCACCACCACCTCGTTGAGCGCCAATCCAAACGCCTCGGCAATCTCCTCATCATGGATCGCCGAAACGCGCTGGACTTCGAGATAGTGATTGCCTGAGCCCAACGTGCCGACCTGGTGCGTCTGTCGTTGCTTGGCGTGCTCGGAAACATACCGGGGCACGGCGCCGGCCATCCGCCCGCGCTCCTCGATGCGGGTCAGGTCCTCGGCGGTTCCGTAACCTCGTGACACCGCCCATTCGGCGCCGCCGCGCAGCATGTCATCCATCTCGCTGGGTGAGAGCTCAATCTTGCCCCGACTGCCCACGCCGGCGGGAATACGCCGGGCCAGCAGTGCGGCTAACTGATCCTTGCATCGCTCGATGTCATCGCTGGTGACCCCCGTCCTCAGAGCGCGGACGCCGCAGGCAATATCAAAACCCACGCCCCCGGCTGAGATCACACCCCCACGCTCGGGGTCGAAACCAGCCACGCCGCCGATGGGAAAGCCGTAGCCCCAATGGGCGTCGGGCATCGCGTAAGAAGCTCCGACCACGCCGGGAAGGGCCGCGACGTGGGCCGCCTGCCGATAGACCTGATCGTCCATGCCCTTCAGAAGCGCCCGGTCCGCGAAGACCGTCACCGGCACGCGCATAGCGCCGAACGGCGTGATAGTCCACTGACAATCCGACTTCCGTGTCAACCTCTCGGCATACATGCCGGATACGCTCCTTCCTCAGACATCCACCACGCACTGGGCCATCCAGGCGCCGTTCCTGTCGCGATGAACCTTCAAGTCCGCAAACGTCGCCGCCTTGACCTCCACCGCCGGCTCATGCCTGGCCACGTCCACCGATTCGCCCCAGACTTTGGCCCTCAGTCCGCCCTCGATGGCCCGGATCTCGAAACGGCTGAACACCATGTTCCGCAGGCCCATCTCAAAGAGCAACCCGCTAAGCCAGTACCAGAAAAGCAACTCGTCGTCTTCGTCTTCGCAGACGATCTCCACCACCTTTTCGGGTGTGATCTTATCGGGGTCCACCACGATCGCCGTCATGGCCAGCGCCGCCTGCGCGAAGGCCTCCTCGCGCGTCGGTCCGAAACCGCGCACCCCCATGTCCGCCGGATGCGAATAGTGCTCCCAGTATCCCTTGTCCATGGACGCAAACCATCCCGTTTACTGTGCTATCACCTCGGACGACCAGCCGGTCTCGTTATGGCTGGACGATGTATCGCGGGCCTTCACCCGGAAGTGCTGTCTCTGGCCCTTGCGACCCAACAGAACGGTGTATTCCCTTGATTCCTGCCAGCCGCTGCTGAAACCCGATCTCGTCGTACATTCGAAATAATACTCCACGTCGGCAGCATCATCCGTCGCCTGGACGGCGGTCATCATCGCCCCATACTGGAGATCGTTACCGAGTTTAACCTCTACCGGCTCGACCTCCCACTCCATCGGATCCGGCGTCGGCGGCTGCAAGTCCACGGTCACGAGCGCTGAGTGGGTCGCCGCGTTCTGGGCGGCGGATTTGTCTCGCGCACGCACGATAAAGGTGTAGCGGCCGTGAGGCACAGATGTCACCTCATAAATACGACTGTCCTGCCAATCCCCGCTGAACTCGGGATGCGAGGTGCATTCGAACCTGTACTCGACGCCGCTGGGATCGGCCGCGGTCGTCGCGACCATACGAATGGTATCCGAAGCAGAGCCATAAGGTTCGGTCTCCCAAGTCATGGGGTCCGGCGTCGGTGCGAGGAAGTCGGCGACTTCCGTCAGGCCGCTGGCACGTTCCGACCAGTCGGTCTCCAGAAGATTCCCGCGATTTCGCGCTTTGACCCGATACCAGTAGCGCGTGTTCGCCACCAGATCCGTGACCTCCCAGCGCGGCTCCTGACCGGCAACAAAGGTCAGCCAGCCACTGTGGGTCGCCGGATTGGACGCGTCTTCGAAGTAATATTCAATCCCGGTGCCGTCCGTCGAAACGGCGGTCGCAGCCACCATGGCCATCGAATACGGTCCGGTTCCATGCGGGGCGGTCGCGAAGGTCATCGGGTTCGGCGTCGGCGGACTCGCCGGCGGCGGTCCCATCCGCCAGGACTGCGCCAGAATCGCGAAATCATTGAAGTCCACCGCACCATTACGATTCACATCCTCGGCCTGCAGGTCCTCTTCGGAGAGCCAGGCGCCCGCCAGCAGACCCAGGTCGAGCGCATCGATCTGTCCATCGTGGTTCAGATCGGAAGGATGTCCGACTCCAGACAACGACCAACTGGCCTGGGGCGTTCCGCCATAGGCGCCGAGGTTGACGCGCCGACCGTGCGGCCACAGTTCAGCGACCCAACTCGTCCCCGGATCGCCCGCGTCGACGCAGGCGCTGGTGACATCATCAATGACCCACTGACCGGCCTCGGGCTCCCAGCGTCCAACCTGAGAGATCAGATGATAGTCGCCCTGGGTCCAAATGTCATCCTCAATCGTCTCGGTTCCACCGTCGTCCCAGTGCCCCTCGGTCGCAAACTGAGGGTTCACGACGACATCGCCGGCCCCGGAAGTGGCGCTGCCGCCGAAGTTGCCTCCGGCGTTGGCCCAGAAGGCATTGTACGTATTAGACGAGAGACCAAAGATACCGCCGGCCAGCGTCGCCTCGTTGTAGGCGATGATATTGTTGCACACCCGCGCCGAGCATTGCGCCAGCCCGCCGCCGCGTGCGATCGCCAGATTGCCCACGATCGTGTTGTTGCAGATCAACTCGGAGCAGTCGTACAGGCCGCCGCCGTCGCCATCGGCGCGGTTGCCCGCGATGACGTTGTTCCGGATCGTCCCATGGCAGCCGAAGAGTCCGCCGCCGTCGGGCGAGGCGGTATTGTCAACGATCACGTTGCCGACGATATCGCCGTTGCAGTAGTAAAGCCCTCCGGCGTTGCCGTTCTCGGCGATGTAATTGTTGCGAATCAGGCCGTTGGCGTAAGCGATACCGGCGACGTTTCGCACGATCGTATTGCCTTCGATCGGACCGTCACAACCGTAGATGCCTTCCAATTCATGGTCGGAGACCAGGTTGTCCCGGATCGAACCGTTGCAATAGGCGACGCCGATATTGTTCTGCGAAATCGTGTTCTCTCGAATCCAGCCGTCGCACTCGTGAATCCCCTCCAGTGCGTTGGCGGTGATGGTGTTGCCCACGATCACGGGAGCGGCGTCACTCTCGCCGGCGATGCCCGCTCCGGCACAATCGCGCACCACGTTCTTGGAAATCGTCGGAGACGTACCGGCACAGAAGATGCCCCGGCCTGTGATCGTGAAGCCCTCCAGGACGGACAGGTTGCCTTCGCCAAAGTCGAAGAACACGCTGGACCCCGAATCACTGGTAATCACCGTCGCCTGAACCACCGCCGGATCGTCCGGGTCCTCGCTGCGCACCGTCACGCGTCGGCCGCTGAAACCGACTTGCTCCCGGTAGGTCCCGGGCCGGACCACAATGGTGTCGCCATCGGCTGAACTGTTGATGGCCTCCTGGATCACCTGATAATCCGCGGGACCATCGTCATCGACCGTGATCAGCTTCGCTGAGCAGGGAACGACAAGAAACGCCGCGATCAACAGTGCTATGCATCTGTCCATGCTGAAATCCATCCTCCCTATGCCTTCATCTCGACAAGATACCTATCATAGCAGAATTCGGTCTGCGATTCAAGTTGCGTCAAGGCGCAACAGACCTCTACCGGCCGCCCAGCGCACAGATTATAGGCCTTACTCCAGGCGGAGGACCAATCTCCCCTCTAAGGAAGGGCATTCTGATACAGCCGCCCGGCCAGGCACAGATTGCCGGCCGTATCGATATAGGCAACCGTTTCACCGAACCAGTTCTTCACGACGAGGCCGCCGCGGGCTAACTCACAATTCGAGAGTTCATTCACATCGCCTGCCAGACACACATTCCCGCCCAAATCGATGTATCCCGCAACATCTTCGTCCGGACCGCTAACAACCAACGCCCCCGTCGGAGGCGCGCACTCGGCCTGGGGGGTCAGCGTCCCCTGCAGGAGAAGATTGCCCATATCGTCGAATTCGGCCACGACCTCGCCGAATCGCCCCCTGATCGAGAAAACCGAGGTCCCTGGCAATACCGGTACCAGTGCATCCACGTCGGTCAAGAGCGAGTATTTCTGTTCGGCCTGCGGCACGCTCGCGCCCCAAACGGTGATCAGCCAGGTTCCCGCCTGAGGATTCTCGACGTAGACCTGCTCGGCGTTGTTCGTGTGGTCGACGCGCAGGCGTTCGGCGGGCCCTTCCGGCTCATACGGATCGAGCATCCAGGGATAATGCCGCCGGCCATCGGGTCCGATCACCACCAGGTCCAGATCGTTGACGAGGGCGTGGGCCGCCAGAGGGTCGGCGGGAAAATCGTCCCAAACCAGCGTAACTTTCAGGTCCTCCTGGTCGGCATCGACCTGGACGGTGTACACCTCCCGCTGCCCCTGAGCGTCAATCCGGTTCTCCACAATGACGTCATCGAGGGTGTCGGCGCGAACCAGATCGATCGACTTTTTTGCGTGGACCAGGCCGTATCCATAGGCGTAGTCCGGCCCCGGATGGCCCAGGTCCGTCGCGGTATGGATCAGGATTCCTTTCAAGGTCGACGGGAATGGATCGGCGTCATGAATGGCCCGCCAGTCTTCCAGAATCAGGGCCATCACCCCGGACACCGAGGGCGCCGCCAGCGAGGTGCCGCAACCGCCCCCGTAGCGATTGCCCGGTAGCGCCGACCAGATCGCCCCGCCGTTGCGGACCTCACACCCGGGCGAAACCACGTCCGGCTTGATCCGCCCGTCTCCGGTGGGTCCCTTATTGCTCCAGGTCCAGAGAGAACCGTCGTCGGAGTTGGTCGCGCCCACGGTCACGACGTTCTTGCCCACCGCCGTACACATGATCGTCCCCCAGCCGCCCTCGTTGCCCGCGGCACAGACAATGGAAATGGGCTTGCTCCTCGACCCGCGCACCAGGTCGTCCAATGCGGCTGTATAGTCCTTGTAATGATGCCATTCGACTTTTCCCCATGAGTTGTTCGATATGTCAATGTTGTATACGTTCAAAGCAGTATCGTACTGGGCGCGCAATTCCGCGACATTGTCCCAGCTATGATAGGAGATCAGGGTCGCCGCCGGGGCCATGCCCCGATAGCGCCGGTCGGCCAGCAGGCTGCCGTCGCCTAGGATCGTGCCGGCCACCTGCGTAGCATGATCGCCGGTGCCCCAGTCGTCTTGGACGTTAGTCACGCGTCCGACGAGGTCTACATGATTGGCGTCTGGATGCTTCGACTCCCACTGCCCCACGACGACCCCCAGGCCGGTGAGACTGTAGGGTGTCTGCTGGACGGCGTTGACATTGAGCGCCGCCCGCGCCCCGTCATTCAGGTCGATGGATTCGTAGTGCTGATCGATCCACTTGACGGCGTCGCAGGAGGCAAGATCGTAAAGCGCGTCCAGCGGAAGATAGAACGCCGCACTGTTGTCGGCTTCACTGCGTTCGATGACGCGGCCGCCGTACGCGGCAATGGTTTCCACCCCAACGTCCAGGGCAACATCATCAAAGAACAGCGCGACCAGCTTGACTTGGTCGTCGTACGCGGTCGAATAGACATTGACGCCCTCCTCTCTCAGTGCAGGATCGATCTTGTCTTCGGGCAGAATCTTGGCCATCGCACGGACCCCGCCCAAGGCGATGACCTCCTCGACCTGGTTCAGCGGAACGCTCGAAAGCCAGGCCCGGTTCGGGATATAAGACAGCAGGTTCACACCGGCCTGGGCCAGCCCGATCCGCTGGGCGTCGGTTGGCACAGAATCCAATTGCAGAATCACGTGAATCCGTTCCGAACCGGCCGACTTTGGGCCGCGGGGCGCCTCAGCGACGCCGGCGACGGGAACGAAGCGTCGGGATTTGAGCATAACCTCATTGTCAGCGGCAGCGCGATCGGCAACCAGAAGCGCCAGGAGCAGGCAGACCCAAAGCCCCGCCTTCTTCATGACAGCTTCACCCGACCCCGTCAGCGTGGGTACTTTCATGCTCGTTACACACCCCCATTCATACACCAACCCGGCCTTACGGAGACCCACCCAGCAGCGTACAGACCACCGTTACGCGAGCCCCCTCCGGTCCTCCGGTTGTGCTCTTATTCTACCATTTTGCCCCCACTTTTTCCAGTCGAAATGGCCGAATTGCCCCAGAGAACCGCTTGCAAGCCCCTGGATGGGCTGCGTACCGATAAACGGTGCAGATTTCCCCCGCCGGAGCCCACCATACCGGACCACGCGAGGGCTGGGTGGACCGCTGTTGAGATAAACATGGCGCGGCGACTGAATGGCCGCAGCCTGTGGACGAGTTGAGCATGAGTTATCGCGCAGAGGTACGTGCTCGCCAGGATGTACAGAGCTTGGGACCAGTTGGCACCGGTGGTCAGACGCAGGCTAATCGGAATCCTGGATCATCGTCATGAGCCTCTCCAGACGGTCCTGGAGTTCCGATATCAGACTCCTGGATTCTGCGGGAGCCCCCGGCCCTCCGGCCAAGTCTTGAATCGCCGACAACTTCCGGACAGCCTGGTCGACCAACTGGGTCATTTCCGACCGGCGATGCGCGCGTGCCTGGCGCGCTTCCTCCAGCTTTCGGCGCACTGCCGCGATGATATCCGTCTGAGTGACGATCCCCTCCACGTGCTTGGCGCTACCCACCAGCAACCTGTGAATGTGCATCTCATGCATCTTACGACTGGCGCTCATAACCGAGTAGGCCGATGGCACTGTCACCACGGGAAACGACATGATCTCAGCCACTGGGGTGGCCGTGGGATCCTCGCCACGAGCAACGACTCTCTGGAGGATGTCCCTCTCCGTCACAATGCCGGCCGCCTCGGTGCGGTGTAGAAGCACCACACACGAAATATTGCGTGAGGCCATAAGCCGAGCGGCTTCAGTGATAGTGGTGGTCGCGCTCACCATCACGACCTCCGTCGTCATGAGTTCCGAGATATTCTTGAACCGGCACATGGAGATCAGGCTCTGGGTGATGTCGGTCTGCGTAACGACTCCGACCAATCGCTCTCCCCGGACAACCAGCAATCGCTTGATACCTCTCGACTCCATCAGCCCGCCGGCTTCCAACGCCGGCAGGTCGGGAGGGACGGAGATCACGGGACTCGACATTTCCTCGGCCACCGTCGCCCCACCGAAGTCTTCACGTCCGGTCGCAACATCTCTGAGCACATCTCGCTCGGTCAGGATGCCCACCGCCCGCTCGCCATCCATGACGGGAATGCAGGAAATATCGTACTCGGACATTCTCTGGGTAGCTGACGAAATGGTCTCCTGAGGCATCGCCGAGACGATGGCCTCGGTCATAATATCCTCGACCGTCAGTTCGGTCTCTCTGAACTCCAGCAGATCCGGGGATCGTCTCGCTGGACTGCCGGTTCTCTCGTCCTCGCAAAGCTCGGTCGCGTCTCGCATAGCACTGCTCCCAGGAGGCACGTAGCCTCTATACAGGCCCTTACCCCAAAAACCCACGTTATCTTCATAGTATCGGCCCGAGCAGTTCGGGACGTTCAAAATACCCCTATAAAACAAGCTATCCTATCCAAATTACGTAAAACTACGTAATTAGCCTTAACATCCTCCGGATCGCGGCCCCGTCGACCCGGTCCCACGATCCAATCTTATTGGGGATTATGGATGTGGCATCGGTAGGAGAGGGTGGCGAATCACAGCGAATTGTGACATATTGGCACGACTGTCAGAACGCAAACAGGATACACAGGGCAAAGCAACATGCTGAGCGAATTCGGCACGCTGAACACGGTCATCCTATCGGTCTATCTGGCGGGTATGGTCCTGATCGGACTCCTGCTGGCCGGGCGGCAGAGGACGACCGAGGACTACTTCCTGGCCGGGCGGAACATGCCCTGGCTGGCCGTGGGGATGAGCATGTTCGCCTCGCTGACCAGCGCAACCACCTTCATGGGGGTCCCGGCCTTCGCGTACAGCTACAACATCGCGATGATCTTCGGCGTCGCGATGAGCTTGGTCGCCGCCCCGATCCTGGCGCGATGCTTCTACCCGATCTACCGAAAACACCAGTTCACAACGAGTTACGAATACATCCTGCACCGCTACGGCCCCGGCGCGCGTCTGGCGGTTTCGGCCCTGTTCGTCCTCAGTCGTCTGGGCTGGTTGGGCATCGTGATCTACGCGCCGGCCAAGGCCATGTCGGTCGCCTCGGGCATGCCCCTGCTGATCGCCATCGGCGCCATGGGTCTGCTGGCGATTACGTACACCGTTCTGGGCGGCCTCTCGGCTGTCATCTGGACGGACGTCGTGCAGTTCGTCATCCTGTTCGGCGGCGCCGTCTGGCTGATCGTCACCCTTGTGACCCATGTCCCGGGCGGGGCGCCCGAGATTCTGCGCGTCGCCTCGGAGTCCGGCAAGTTCGACGTCTTCAACTGGACCGACCTGAGCAAGCTCACCGCCCTCTCGGCGGTGATCGGCTGGTTCTTCGTGTTCCTCAATGACTACGGCACCGATCAGGTCACGGTCCAGCGCCTCATGGCGGTGCGCACCGACAAGGGCGTTGTCAAGGCGATCGCTTTCAACGCGGTCAACGACCTGTTGATCAACGGCATGCTGATCTTCATCGGCATTGGCATGTTCGCCTACTTCAGGACCCATCCCGACAAGCTGGACCCTGCCGTCGGCGCCGACGGGATGTTGCCCTACACCATCATGCATATCTTGCCGGCCGGCGCCTCGGGCCTGCTGGTGACCGCCATCTTCGCCGCCGCGATGTCGAGCGTCGATTCGGGCATCAACTCGCTGTCCACCGTGATCGTCAATGACTGGATCAGGCCTTTACGACGCCGGGAACCGACGCCAGGCAGTGACGTCACTCTGGCCCGCGGGCTGACAGTGGGGCTGGGCTTATTGGCGACCTTCGGAGCGGTCTACGCCGCCCAGGTCGGCAATATCGTTGAGATGTGGATGGGCGTTATGGGCCTGTTCGCCGCCCCCATCCTGAGCATCTTTGTGCTGGGTTTGTTCACCCGCCGCACGCACTTCTATGGATGGCTCATCGGCGCCTTTTGTGGCATCGCCCTGACGATTCTCTTGCGAAGATTCTACGCGGATCAACTCATGACGATCTGGCACTTTCCCATCTCGTTCCTGGTCACCAGCGCCGTGGGCTACGACGCCAGCCTGCTCATCAAGAGGTCTCAACGTCACGACCACTGAGCGCGTCGCTGCCTGCTCTCAGTTTGGCGGTGACACGGTCGACCCAGACATAGGCCGTGATGCCGGCGAGGATATTGGCCAGCGCCAAGCCGCAGAAGACGCCCCCGATTTCGGCCAGGTGGGCGCCGAGAAACGACAGGGGCATCCAGAGACCAAAAGCGAGGAGGAACTCCAGGAAAAGCGCATCGTAGGGCCGACCGAGCACGTTGAGTGACGTCCAGATGATCTGATGAACGCCCCGCCAGCCCAGGCTGATGGACACGACCCACAGGTGCAGACTGGCCACCTGGACGACGAACGGATCGCTGTGAAAATAACTCGCCAGCGTCCGGCCGAACAGCAGGAATACGCCCAGGAGCAGAACGCCCCAGAGCAGACAGAAGGCCTTGGCAAACGAAAGCCCCTTCTGAATGCGATCGATCCGGCCGGCGCCGAAGTTCTGGCCGACAAAGGGACTGATGCCCGTCGACAACGCGTAGATTAGCGCCAGTCCAAACGATTCGATGCGACTGGCCACCCCGAAGCCGGCGACCGCCTCGGCGCCGAACCCACTGACGATCCGCGTGATGAGCCCCAGCGCGATCGGGATGATCGCATTCGACACCGCGACCGGCAAGCCCGTGCGGAGGATGGTCTTCCAGGACGCGATCAAAATGCTCCAACCGGGCCAGGGCGAACTGAGCAATCGCTCTCGGAAACACAGCACCCATAGCGCCACCGCCAGCGTCACGGCGCGGGCCAGCACCGTGGCGACCGCCGCCCCGGCCATGCCCATCGGTGGAATCGGACCCCAGCCGAAGATCAGAATCGGGTCCAGAACCGCGTTGATCGCCACGCCCACGATCATGACCACGCTGGGGGTCACCGTGTCCCCCGTCGCGCGGATGATGTTGTTGCCCACAATCGGCACGATGTAGCAGAGCATGCCGGGGTACCAGATGATCATGTACTGCTTGACGTAGGGCATCATGGCGTCGGTGGCGCCCAACACCCGGAAGAGCGGTTCGAGGGTCGCCAGGCCGACGGTTGTCAGCAGCACGACGCACACACCGGCCAGCGTCAGGGCGTCCGTGCTGTAGCGGCGGATTCGGGTCCGGTCCCCGGCGCCGATGCCCTGCGAAATGACCGCCATCGCGCCGACGCCCAGACCGAGCGTAAACGTGCCGACCACCATCACCACGGGGAAGGTCAACGTCATGGCCGCCAGCGGGACCGTGCCCAGGCGCCCGACGAAATACGTATCGACGACGTTGAACGCCATCATCGCCAGAATGCCCACCAGCATGGGCGCCGAGAGCCGCACCAGCGTCGACCCGATCGGTCCCGACGTCAGTGTTGCTGAACCTGATGACACGCGCATGACGGCTATGGTGCATCCCCTTGGGGCCCTTCGCAAACATGGCCCCTTCACAGACCGATCAAACCAACGATTTGACACGCCCCTTTGCAAAAAAAGACGCCGCCCACCATACCGGAAAACCCACGACAAACAACCAAAATCCCAGCGTAGGCCCTGCCTCAGCGCGATTCTCGATGACAAACCGATGCGCATCTGCTATGCTGTAAAGTAGAGTCGAACGAGGAAGTTCCGACACACCCGTGGGGAAACCGCACGGGAGAGACAAAGGCCGGCAGGCCAATTGGAGGCGGAGATCGCGATGAAAGAGATACCTTTAGGGAACGGGCAGAACGCCCAGGTGGATGACGAAGACCACGAGTGGTTGTCGCACTATCGGTGGTACGCCTACTACGATGCGCAGCAGGGCAAGACGTACGCCGCCACCGACACGCCGAGCGGACGACGGGTCTACATGCACGATGTCATCATGGGCCTGGATTCGCTGGAAGACGAGCTGTTGAATTGAACTCGTAGATCGAAGCACGGCATACCGATATTGGAACGCCTGCGACTGGACCTGTCTGCCGCCGAGGATTGCGTGCTCCGGCCTCGGTCTTCAGATGGCGCCGCCCAATCCCTCTCCTCGCTTCTTGCCCACAGCGCGAATTGACGGTAGCATGGGTGCTGAGCGGACGGGCCAAGACGCTCGCCCGCTGAACGGAAACGCCGAACAAGGAGAACCGTCTCGTGAAGACAATCATGCATCGAAGCAGAATCAGTCAAGCTCTGTGCCTCATACTCATGCTCGTTCTGACCCAAGCCACACTCGCCGCCCCCCCTTTCGCAGGGGAGAAGTCGTCGTTTCATTCGTTCGATCGCTACGGTTTCACCTGCGCCGACCGGCCCTGTATTGTTGTCACGCCCAGGACGGCGGCGGCCGGCAAGCCCTGGATCTGGCGGGCGCGATTCTTTGGACACGAGCCGCAAACGGATGTCGCACTGCTGGAAAAGGGTTTTCACGTCGCCTATATCGACGTCGGCGGCCTGTTCGGAGCGCCGCAAGCGGTGGCGATCTGGAACCAGTTCCACGCCTATCTGACGGAAGTCCATGGCTTCAGCGAGAGACCCGCGCTGGAGGGGATGAGTCGGGGCGGCCTGATCATCTACAACTGGGCCGCGCAGAACCCAGAGAAGGTCAGTTGCATCTATGGCGATGCGCCGGTCTGTGACTTCAAGAGTTGGCCGGGAGGTAAAGGGACCGGCAAAGGCAGCCCGAGCGATTGGGCCAAGTGCCTTCAAGTCTATGGCATGACCGAGGCGCAGGGGAGGGAGGCCAAATGCAATCCCATCGACCAGCTCAAACCGCTGGCCCAGGCGAACGTCCCCCTGCTGCACGTGGTCGGAGATGCTGACAAGGTCGTCCCGGTCGCCGAGAACACCGCCATCCTCGAACAACGCTACAAGGCGTTGGGGGGCTCGATCCAGGTCATCCACAAGCCGGGCATCGGACACCACCCCCACAGTCTTAAGGACCCAGCACCGATCGTCGATTTCGTTCTCGCCCACGCCGCGGCGCCGAAGCTCATCCGCGAGCGCATCGAATGGTGTGACATCTGGATCACCAACGCCGAGAGAGAGGATCTGCCCCGCGTCCTGATGATCGGCGATTCAATCACGCGGGGCTACTTCGGCGGCGTCGAGAAGGCCCTGGCCGGCAAGGCCAACTGCGCCCGATTGACGACGTCACGCTGTATCTGCGACCCGGTCTTCTTCGACGAACTGACCATGGTCCTGCGCCAGTATCCCTTTACCGTCATTCACTTCAATAATGGTCTGCACGGCTGGGGATACACCGAGGATCAGTATCGCCAGGCCTTCCCGAAACTACTGGCCGCGATGGAGAAGTACAACCCCAACGCCAAACTCATCTGGACCACCACGACACCCGTCCGCCAGCGTTCCGCGCTCGAGAAACTCGACGAGAGAACCGACCGGGTCCGACAGCGCAACAAGATCGCTGCCCAGTTCGTCAGCCAGGCGGGCCTGGCCATGGACGACCTGTTCGCCCTGACCATCGACCATCCCGAGTACCACAGCGGCGACGGCGTCCACTTCAACAACGAAGGCAAGAGAGCCCAGGTCCAGCAAGTCGCGCGAAGCATCGCCGAATACTTGCCCGGGAATGCACCTATCTTAACGCGCGTTACAAAGCCTCCGACCGAATCATCAAAAAGCAACTAGAATGTCCAGCCGCAATGGCAAAGGCCCTACAGGGCCCAACCAGAAAGGAATCCGCCAGCAGAAAATCGCGCCGGTCCTCATGCGTTCACACCCGTGGCTAAGTTACCACTTGTCACGGTCACCTGTCGACTAGTTGCGATTGCCCCGGGGGAATGATTTGCCCGTCGAGCCACGTACGATCAATTCCATCACCCAGATTGAGTTGAACATTCGTGCCATTGCGAAGCTCCGGATCCAGTTCAGGATGCTTCCTCGGGTCTGCAAAAGATCCCAATGCATCATGGTCCGGATTAAGCACGATCTTCGTCCGCTTGAAGTGTGACTTGCTATCGAAAAAGCCATTCTCCGAACCCAGAACGACATAGCTCTTTCTATGCGCTTCCATGGGCACCCAAATGCCATCAACCTCCTCAAAGCGAACATGGTCAAGGCGGTACTCCCGAGTGACCCCTTCCTTTCTTGTTATGATATGCGGACTCCCAGGATCACCAATATCATCACCAACTCCGACAGAGACCCGAATTCTGGCGGGATGATAGCCGTGCTCCGAATCCAGCCACACCTTTACATCGCCGCACTCGGTCTGCGCTTCAACAACATAACAGGGAGAACCATTGACCATCTCAGGCTCTTGACGAACCGAGATATGTTCTGCCTCCCTGAGGATTCTATCGAGTCGCGCTTTGGTCTGTGCGTAACCCAAGAAAAGATTGTTGGTGTCATTTCTGTCGAAATAGCCCCAGGTTCTTCGGTCAGGATTGCTCCACCCTCGTGTTCCTTTTTCCCTGTAATTGAGATGCGCCATGCGGGCAGGCGTCGTTAACTGCTTGTTGTGACGATACGTAAAACCATCTCCTATGATCTGCAACAAATAACGTGCCTTATCCCTGGAAGCCACAGGATGAGGCCCGCCAATGTATCCCCATCGATAGCTCTTTTCATAAGAACGCCCCTTGTTGTCGGTGCGGTACTCACCTTGCAGAAGAACCCGTTGACCATGAGCCCTCATTCCCCAACTCGGTATGTTCATGCTTACTACCTCAGAGGATTCCCAGGAACTAACAAAACTCTCCGTAGAATCCAAGGCCTGGGTATATTTGTCCAGTAATTCCGACACTGACGGACTGCTGGTTGCGGCAGGACAATCAGATAGCATGAACAGCACCGCTAGCCATATCAATCGAACGCACACAGAAGACATGATGTTTCCCTCCGGCTTGACAGATTGAGTCCTCAGGGTTCCGACAGCAGTTGTCCAGGAGTGCGGTATTCTACTGGTTGCGGGGTCCTTTTCTTGGGTGGGTAGATCCTTGCGCCCGCCGCTGGCGTACGGGCGCGGGCCGGGCGGCAGACGAAGGGTTCCACAGTTCCCTGATCGGTAAGGTCCAGGACCTGCATCGCCTTGACCTCCATTTGTCCTGGGGCAACAGTCCAAGTATCCGAAACGCATTGTGAAGCACCCATGTAGGCTACTGGCACGCGCAATAAAGACGTCCCCTGAGCCGAATATTTTCAAATCGCGGCAAAAAACATGGCGCCGTATCAATTCAGGTTGGGACGGGATTTGCGTGCTTGGCTAGGGCGGGTATACCCGCTACATCATCGCCCTCTTGGGCGAACCGACCCACGCGGCCGTCGCCTATGGCTTGGCGGTTTTTCGGATTTCGACTCTGAGTTGTCCGGCGCGACCTAGCGTGACGGGCAAGCCGGTTCTTAGGGTGGTTCCGGCTGTGGTTTGGGTTTGGGATTTGTCGCCCTGCTGGATGGTGACGTTGTAGACGGCGCCTTGTTCGGCCATGAACCAGCCGGGGAACTGGTTCAGACGGGCGTAGTCGGTGGGCATGCCCAGGGACTCGCGGTGCCGGGGTCGATCGAAGATGAGCTTGCCCTCCCAGGGCCAGCTTGAGCGGACGCTGACGTACAACGTCCCATCGCGCTCCACGGCACCGACGGAAAGATCCGCCCGCCAGGGTTGGAGCTGACAGCCCTGGGTCTTCCAGAGCGCCACCATGATGGCGGTTCGAGCGTAGTTGCCGTCCCCATGCCAGCCGGCGATCACGCCGTCATCGCCCTGCTTCTTGAGCATGTGCAGGGTCTCATGCTCGACCCACTCGAAGCCACTCTCGACGGGGATGCGATTCAAAAGGTTCAGCCCACTCTCGATGGAATCGGCATACCCATCGGCAATGTCACCCTCCCAGGGATACCCGGTGTGCTTGTGCACGTTCTCCAGGGCAAATCGCACGGCCGCGCGGTAGGGCTCATGGTTGTCCACTTCCGCAACGGTCAGATAGGCATTGTAGTCGTAACCCCAGTTGTCGGTGAGTTCGTCGCGCAGAACCGTGCCGGCCACCGGATTGATGCGCATGTGAAACAGGCCGTTCTCGTTGCGCCCCACCTCGAGAATGCGGTTCAGCATCTCATACATCGGCGCCCGATAGCGGCGATGTCGGTCGGCGTCGGTCTTGGCCGCGAGGTAGTAGACCTCCGAGAGACCCCCGATGACCTCGCAACCGTGATCGTCCAGAGACAGGCTCTCGCCGCGCGTGGGCAGTTTGTGGAAGAGGAAGAAGTCGCCATAACGAAAGGCGGTCTCGCGGTAGCGTTCCGTGCCCGTCATCCAGTAGAGGCGCGTCAGGATCTGCATCAGCTCGCCACCCACTTCGTGATCGGTGGCCGGCAGAATGCCAACGGGCGTCTCGACAGCCGCGTGGTCCAGAATCGAATCGACGAGCCCCACCATGCGCTGGCTCCATGGGCTGCGGCCCAGCCATTCGGTCAGGGGCAAGAGCCCATCCTTGACGTACTCGGAACTGTCGAACGTCAGACGCTTCAGATCGGGCTTCTCAATGCGCCATCCCTGCTTGGAGAAAGAATAGTCGTCCACCAGATTGTCCAGCCGGCTGGTCAGACGGGTCTCGGTCCTCAGCATCTCCAGCATTCGCCCTTCGAGCATGGGCCGGTCGGTCAGGGCGCAGGTCAGCACCATGAACGCATAGTTGTCGGCCGCGGCGTCGCGCCCGTTCCAGAAGTCCCTGCCATTCGTCAGGTTGCGCGGGATCAGGCCCGTGACGGGGTCGGCATAGGCCAGCCAACCCCGAACGTAATCGCGACAATGAATGAAGCACTTGCGCGCGAACTGACCGTTATGATCCGCCTGGTCCCACATGGGTTGTTCGGCGGCAGTCGCGGAAATGGCGGTCCACAGAAGTACAGCGACCACCACAATGTCCCATGTGAATCGGCTCGGATTGTGATAATGCTTCATAAGTAGCACGCCTCCGCTAACAAGGTTCTGTTGGACAGTGACATCGTTTGCCTCCACTATAGATCTTCAGGGGAAATGAGGCAAAATGTCTCTGAGCAGAAAGACCGAGATTTCACTTGACGAATGAAGATATAGTTCGTATTATAGTAAACCAACAGAGCGAGTATCAATCTGATCCCGTCAAACAGAGGCTTCCATGATGGTCCATGGATCGCAAATCGGTGAAAACTGGAAGAATACCCGACGAATCCCAGGGCCGGGATGGGCGACTGCGACACACTCTTTTATGCAAAACAAACCCAATTTCGGCATTTTTGGGGCTAATAACGAGGGGCTCTCAGAAAAACAAAGCCAAACAAAGCCAATTGGAGGCGGACCGACGCGAATTCGTTTTGCCTGGAAGGTGGGCTCATGTATCCTCTTCTTCCTTTGAAAGCAGGATGGAGTCGTATGGAAATCGTTGTTGATAGTCTGCTCGAAGGGGCTCAGCGGGCCCAGGGAACCGTGGTGATCGTGGACGTTTTTCGCGCGTTTACCACGGCGGCGGTCGCGCTGGCGCGCGGGGCGACCCAGATCATCATGGTCGCCGAACCGCCCGAGGCGCTGGCGCTGCGCGAGAAGGGGCTCGGCAACCTGTGCGTGGGCGAAGTTAACGGCATTCGGGCCGAGGGGTTCGATTTTGGCAACTCCCCATTCGAGATGACCCGCGCCCCCGTCGAGGGCAAGACGATCATCCAATCGACGCGGGCCGGTACCGTGGGCGTGACCGCCGCAACCGGCGCGACGACGATCTACGTCGCTTCGCTCGTGACCGCCAAGGCCACCGCCCGAGCGCTCCGGCGCGACGATCCGGCGCGGGTGACGATCGTCGCCATGGGATGGAACGCCAGCACGCGAACGGACGAGGACGAACTCTGCGCCCTGTACCTGCGGAACCTGCTGGAGGGCCGGCAGCCCAACACCGCCGCCCTGCGAACACTGCTGCAAACCAGTGGCGAGGTCGCCAAGTTCCAGGACCCGACCCAGCCGCATTTTCACCCTGAAGACTGCGAGTGGGCCCTGGACGTGGACCGCTTCGATTTTGCGATTCGCATTTCCCAAGAGGACAATCTGTTGGTGGCGAGACGACACGAATGAACCAGTGGACGATTCAGAAACTGCTGACGTGGATCACGGACTACCTGACGAAGAACAGCGTCGATGCGCCGCGGCTCAGCGCCGAAATGCTCCTGTCCCACGTCCTGGAACTGACGCGTATCGATCTGTACGCGCAGTTTAACAAGCCCGTCGCCAAGGAACACCTGGACGAGTTGCACAAACTGGTCAAGCGGGCCGGCCAGCACGAACCTGTCGCCTATCTGGTCGGCAAGACGGAATTCTACTCGCTGCAGTTGGAGGTCGACGCGCACTGCCTGATCCCCCGGCCGGAGACCGAATTGCTCGTGCAGAGAGCAATCGAATTCCTGCGCACGCGACAGGGTCCTCAGCACGTGTGCGATTTGTGTACGGGCAGCGGTTGCATCGCCGTGGCGATCGCCAAGAATTTCCCCGAGGCCAAGGTAACCGCTACGGATATCTCGGACGCCGCCCTGGCGATCGCGGCCCGCAACGTCGAGAAACACCAACTGCAAGACCGCGTCGAATTGCTGTGCGGCGACCTGTTCGAGCCGCTGGTCCCTCATCTCGATGTCACGCAGTGGGACCTGATCGCGTGCAATCCGCCCTACGTTAGCGCCGCCGAATACGAGGCGCTCGAAAAGAACGTAAAGGACTACGAACCCCAACTGGCCCTACTGGCCGGCGACGACGGGCTGGATATCTATCGGCGTCTGACCGAGAGCATCGACCGGCACCTCAAGCCGGGCGGGACCCTTCTGCTGGAAATCGGCTACGCGCAAGGCCCCGCCGTACAGGAAATGCTGGCGGAAACCGGGCTGTTCGCCGAAGTCACCGTGGAGAAGGACGTTCACAACAACGACCGCGTCGTCACCGCCAGGCAAAGCAGCGACGCTTAGGCGAACGCTCTTTGGCCAACTGAATCAGTATGAGATCACAGTGTGGATATCGTAAGGAGAGAGTTTCTTGCGACCATCCAGATCGGTCAGTTCGATTAGACAGGTGATCCCGACCACGTCACCGTCGACCTTCTCGATGAGGTCGCAGGCCGCCTTCATGGTGCCGCCGGTCGCCAGAAGATCGTCCACCATGAGCACCTTGGCCTTGCCTGGCACGGCGTCGCGATGCACCTCGACGGTGTCGGTGCCGTATTCCAAATCGTAGGTGACGCCCTCGGTCTCGAACGGCAGTTTGCCCTTCTTGCGAATCGGGACGAAACCCGCGTTGAGTCGAGCCGCAACGGCGGTGCCGAAGATGAAGCCGCGTGCTTCGACCGCCGCGACGTAGGCGATATCCACATCATGATAGGGAGCACACATCGCCTCGACCGAGGCCCGCAGCGCCTGGGGGTCTGCCAGCAAAGGCGTGATGTCACGGAACAGAATCCCTTCCTTGGGCCAGTCCGGGATGTCGCGAATGAAACGCGCCAGATCGATTTGCTGCGTGGTCATGGGCCTCCTTTCCAAGCGTTATTGTCGTGCCGAATACGGCTTCTCTTTTCAACGGTCCTCAGTGTCGCAGATCGGCGGGGCAAATGCAAGCCGCCAATCCGACCCGGGACACATCCGGGCGGGATCATCGGGGCTTTCCCTTGCCCCTGAGAGTCGTCCTGTGTAGTATTGGCCCGGCCCCGGACGTGGGACCATAGCCGCTCACCTATGCTTTGAAAGCACGGTCTGCATGGAACTACACGCGTTGGACATCGGCATTGTCGTGGCCTACCTGGCCGTAACGATTCTTCTGGGTCTGTGGGTCTCCAAGCGTGCTTCCACGGATCTGGACTCCTACTTCCTGGGCGGCAAGAAGATCCCCTGGTACATCCTGGGCGTCTCCAACGCCTCCGGCCAGTTCGACATCACCGGGACCATGCTGCTGGTCTACTGGTGTTTCGCCTACGGGCTCAAGAGCGTCTGGCTGCCCTGGGTCTGGCCCACCTTCAACCAGATATTCCTGATGGTCTATCTGGCCACATGGCTGCGCCGCTCCAACGTCCTGACCGGTGCCGAGTGGATCCGGACTCGCTTCGGGGAAGGCCGCGGCGCCAACCTGGCTCACATCAGCGTGGTCGTCTTCGCCCTGATTACCGTCGTCGGCTTCATCGCCTACGCGTTCAAGGGCATCGGCAAATTCGCCGACATCCTCCTGCCCTGGAACCTCGAGCCCAACACCTACGCCCTGATCATCCTGCTGATCACCTCGGTCTACGTCGTCAAGGGCGGCATGCACAGCGTCGTGCTGACCGAGGTGCTGCAGTTCATGATCATGACGGTCGCCTCGATTGCGGTGGGCATTATCGCGATGACGCACGTCAGCCCGGAAGCGATCGACGCGGTAGTTCCAGAAGGATGGCGAACACTCTGGTTCGGCTGGAAGATGGACGCCCAGTGGACCGGCCCGTTTGAGATGATCCAGGGCAAGATCGCCCAAGACGGGATGTCTCTGTTCTCGATCTTCTTCGGGCTCATGCTGTTCAAGGGAATCTTCGCGAGCATGGCCGGACCGTCCCCGAACTACGACATGCAGCGCGTCTTGGCCACGCGGAGTCCGCGCGAGGCGTCGCTCATGAGCGCAACCGTCAACATCGCGCTGTACTTCCCCCGGTACATGTTGATCGCGGGGCTGACCATCCTGGCGCTGGTGCCCTTGCAAGACACGCTGGTTCAGATGTGGGGCGCGGCGGTGCAGGCCAAGGAAGCGCCCGACTTTGAGCAGATCCTGCCTGTCGTGATTCAGCATCCCGTGATCCCGATCGGTCTAACCGGGCTCCTGCTGGCCGGGCTGCTGGCGGCGTTCATGTCGACGTTCGCCGCGACCGTCAATGCGGGACCGGCCTACGTCGTCAACGACATCTACAAGCGCTTCATCAATCCGCAGGCCTCGAACAAGGTCCAGGTCCGCATGAGCTATGTCATCTCCGTCGTCGTCGTGGTTGTCGGCATCGCGTTCGGATACCAGACTGAGAACATTCACGGGATCACGATGTGGATCGTCGGCGGGCTCTATGGCGGTTACGTCGCGGCCAATCTATTCAAGTGGCACTGGTGGCGCTTCAACGGCTACGGTTTCTTCTGGGGCCTGATCGCCGGCATCGCCGGGGCGCTGTCCATGCCCTATCTGCAGGACCGCTTCTGGCCGGGCACGAATGCCCTGTATGCCTTCCCCGCCATCTTTGCCTTCTCGCTCCTCGGGTCCGTCGCCGGCACACTGTTGACGAAAGCCGAAGACGATGAGGTACTGAAGAGTTTCTACCGCACCGTGCGTCCGTGGGGCTTCTGGGGACCGATCCGCGCCAAGGTGATGGCCGAGGACCCCAGTTTCCAGCCCAATCAGGATTTCCGTTGGGACATGTTCAATGTTCTCATCGGCATCATCTGGCAGATCGTGCTCGTGACCCTGCCGATCTATCTGGTGATCAGGCAACCCAAAGGCATCGTCGTCTCGCTGGTCATCCTGGTCGCCACGTCGCTCACGCTGAAGAAAACCTGGTACGACCGCCTGCCTCCCAAGGAAGCGGCGTAACCATGAAAAACCGGGACAAGGACTTTGAACGACAGGACACAATGATCTGACACAGTGAGGAGATCCAGACATGCTCGGAACTGTTGTGAAACGCACCGCCCCGCTCATGCTGTTAATCACCCTGGCGACGGCATCCGTCACAACCGCCGAGATGGACGCGTTCCGACCGCCGGCCGTGCCGTTGGTTACGGTCGATCCGTATACCAGCGTCTGGTCCTTCTCCGACCAATTGCATGAGAGCTGGCCCGTCCACTGGACCGGCGCCCCGCACGCGATGGCCGGCATGATCCGCGTCGATGGCCAGACCTATCGCTTCATGGGCCCGAAGAATGTGTGCCCCACCGCAGCAAAGCAAACGTCACTGACCGTCGCACCGACATCAACGCGCTACGTCTTTGCCGCCGGTGACGTGGAGCTGACCGTCACCTTCACCACTCCGATGTTGCCTTCCGACCTGAGCCTGCTCGCCAGTCCGGTGACGTATCTCGCCTTCGGCGCCAAGGCGCTGGATGGCAAGCCCCATGACGTCAAGCTCTACTTCGACGCCTCGGGCGAATGGGTGGTCAACGACGCCAAGCAGGAAATCGTCTGGCAGCGCCTCGCCAAGCCGATCGCCGGGATGCAGTTCATGACCATGGGCTCGGCCGAGCAACCCGTCCTCGCCACGAGCGGGGATAATCGGAGAATCGACTGGGGTTACCTCTACGTAGGCGTCCCGACCGGCGCCGGCAACCGCCTGGGCGTCATGTCGCATGACGTGCGCACCGACTTCGCCCAGTCAGGCCAGGTCCCGACTGGCGACGACACCGCCATGCCCCGACCGGCCAACAAGGACTGGCCTGTCGTCGCCACGGTACTCAACCTTGGCGCCGTTTCCGGCGAGTCCGTCAATCGCATGATGGTCCTGGCCTACGACGACCTCTTCTCGATCGAGTACATGGGCCAGAAGCTGCGTCCCTGGTGGGCCAAGGAGTTCAGAGGGTTCCAGGACATGGTCTGTCACTGCATCAAGAACTACCCTGCCATTGCCAAGCAATGCGAGGCGTTCGACACCGAACTGCTGTCCGACGCCCGCCGACTCGGAGGCCAGGCCTACGAACGCTTGATCGCGATCTCGTATCGGCACACCTGGGCCGGTGGCAAGATCGTCGTCTCGCCCGACGGTAGCGAGCCCTGGTTCTTCCATAAGGAATGCTTCTCCAACGGGTGCATGGCGACGGTGGACGTGTCCTATCCGGCCGCCCCGTTCTTCGCCCTGTTCTCCCCGACCCTGCTCAACGGCATGGCCGCCCCCGTCTTTGATTACGCCGCCCGCGACGAATGGCCCTTCCCCTTCGCCCCGCACGACGTCGGCCAATACCCCAAGGGCAATGGCCAGGTCTACAGCCTCGACCGCAAAACAGGCAAACTCACGATCGAGCATCAGATGCCCATCGAAGAGTGTGGCAATATGATCCTGATGGCCGCCGCGGCCGCCAAGGCCAGTGGGCAAGCCGACCATGCCGCCAAGCAGTGGAAGCTGCTGACTCAGTGGGCAAGGTACCTCAAGGACAAGGGACTCGATCCCGAGAACCAACTCTGCACCGACGACTTCACCGGACACCTCGCCCACAACACGAATCTATCGCTCAAGGCCATCAACGCCATCGGCGCCTACGCCATGCTCTGTGACATGCGCGGCTTGAAGGCCGAGGCCGCCCAGTACCGCGCCGCCGCCAAAGAGATGGCCGGGCAATGGCCTACAATGGCCAATGATGGCGACCACTATCACCTCGCCTTCGACCGACCCGACACCTGGAGCATGAAGTACAACCTCGTCTGGGACAAGATCCTCGGTCTGAATCTATTCGCGCCACAAATCGCGCGTCAGGAAGTGGCGTTCTACCTGAAGACGCAGAACAAGTATGGGCTGCCTCTGGATAACCGATCCGATTTCACCAAGTCCGATTGGCTCGTCTGGTCGGCGACGCTCGCTGAGAAGCAGGCGGACTTTGAGAAGCTGATCGTCCCGCTCTACCGCTTCGTCAACGAGTCGCCCGACCGCGTTCCCTTCAGCGACTGGTACTTCACCAGCACCGCCAAGGTCCGCGGCTTCCGCGCCCGACCCGTCATCGGAGGCGTCTTCATCAAGTTCCTCACCGACCCGACCCTCTGGAACAAGTGGGTCCAACGAAGCGACGCGATGCGGTAACAAGATGGCAACTCACAAGGCCAGGAGGAACCGAAGATGGTCGCCCTGAGAGGCATGCAGACATGAGGAGATGAAATGGGATGGTTGGGTAAACTCCTTCGAATAACGCCAAAGCAAGATTTGACGGGCATTCAACTCGACATGCGCAAACCTTACTGGGCTCTTGAGGGAAAGACGGACTTCTCCAAATTGCTCCGTGCGCTGGTCGACTTCTTGCCTGACGACAGCACGTTGTATTTCGAGGGGGGATCTCCCATCGGGAAGCATCTCAGCTTCTTCGAGGCGCACGCCATACCGGAGCAGACCCATGTGGCTGTCGCCACACTGTGGCCGAGACCACGCTGTTATCACATCCCGGCCACATCAGAGAATCTTGGTGAGCTTGCCGAATTGGCCAAATCATGTGCTGCACCTGAACTGGCCGTCCATTTTCACGTGTATTCACAAGGGAAAGTCCTACTGGAGTGGCATGATGCTTTTGCACAACCTCTGATGCTGTCGGGGGAAATAGCCGAGAGCGAGATACGAAACTTCTCGAACACACTGTGCATGCGGTATACCGGAAAACAAGAAGACGGCGACCCATAGTTGCAACGGTGAATCCACACCGTTGAAGCGGAATCGCGCACGCTGAGTCACATTGAACATCGGAATCAGAAAGTAGGTGATAGAGATGACTAAGATCATGTTGGCTCTGATCGTATTCGTTTCACTGTTGGGAACGGTGCAGGCTGGGGAAGGCAAGACGTACACGAATCCGGTGATCGATGAGGTCGGGCCGGCTGATCCGGCGGTGATTCTGTTCGAAGGTACGTACTATCTCTATCCGACGGGTGACAATGTCAGCTACCATGTCTATACGTCGAAGGATCTGGTGCACTGGACGAAGGGACGCAAGGTCTTCGAGCCGGGCCGGCGGAACGTCTGGGCGCCCGACATCTTTCGCGATCCGAAGGATGGGAAGTTCTATCTGTACTACACCGTGAACAAGCGGATCGGCGTGGCGGTCGCGGACCGGCCCGACGGGACATTCGTCGACCGGGCGACGTTCTACGAGAACGCCATCGACGCCCACATGTTCTGCGACGACGATGGCAAGTACACCCTCTACTACGTCCAACTGCCCGGCTTCCGTATCCATGTGCAGCGCATGAAGTCGCCCCTGGTAAGACAAGGCGACCCGATCGAGATCCTCCGACCGACCGAACCCTGGGAGAAAGTGCGGGGCCATGTCACCGAAGGGCCCTGGATGCTCAAACACAAGGGGCTCTATTACCTGCTGTACTCGGGGACGGGCGCCAACTCACTGGACTACGCCATCGGGTATGCGACCGCGAAAACTCCGATGGGCCCATTCGTCAAATACACGGGCAACCCGATCGTCAAGCGGACGGAGCGGGCCTTCGGGCCGGGCCATGGCTGCGTCGTCACCGACGGTGCGGGCAACCTGTGGTCGGTCTATCACCAGCAGAAGGACGACACGCAAGCCTGGAACCGATTCGTCTGCCTCGACCCGCTCTGGTTCGACGACGCGGGCGTCCTGCATGGCAAAGCCACACGCGGCACGGCCGAACCGGCGCCGGTGATGACACCACCGAACGATCGCCCGTAGGGGCAGGTCCCCGTGCCTGCCCTATCCCCGAATTCGCATGGGTTGGGTCGGTTCACCGGGGCAGAACGATATCCGACGGGGCCTTGCCGATGGCCGAACGTGTGAACTTCTCGCCGAACTTGGTGAAACCCGGGACGAAGCCGCCGTGCGAGAGGAAGAACTGCCCGTCTTCGAGGCCCATGAACCGGTCGCGTCGGTCGGCCCGGCCCGTGACATCATGGCTGAAACTGGCCGTGGTCAGCTCGATCCACTTGCCCTCGGCCGTGCGAATCCACTGGTTGCCATAGAGCGCCTTGCGGAGCACGTGACCGTTGGCGCCGCCGAAGTTCTCGCTGAAGCTGTAGAGCCCGCGCATGTAGCCGCCCTCCTTGGGCGCCTTCCAACTGGAGATCAGCATCCACTGTTTCGTGTCCGGGCGGAAGTAATAGCCCGAGTAGATCGTGTGCGTCGCGTCCGTCGGCTCGGCGGTGACGATGAACCGCTGCTTCTCGCCCGTCTTCCACATGAACTTGAGGTGGCTGTGACCACCGGTGCCCTCATTGCCGAAGTCGCCCGCGTAGACCCCCTCGCCCTTGCCCATCAGCCGCACACGATTCTCTCCGGCCACCTTGTCGCGATCGACCGCCTCGTTACCGCTGTCCCAGACGCTGAAGATGATCCGCCGCTCGGTCGGGCTGTTGATCTGCATCCCGAAATAGCCGCGATGCCAACCGCAAGCCATGTAGTAGGTCCAGAGCGGCTCTTCGATACCCGTCATCTCGCAGTAGAACGCCTCGACCTTCGTCCCCTTGTCCACGGGATAGGCCAGATGCACCGAAGCAGCATTACGCCGGGGCTTGAGATTGAAATGCGCCTCGGCAATCGCCGGACCATCGAGGATCAGCGTATCCAGATCGCCAAACGGCTCGCCCGCCTTGTTGAGCGATTCGAGTGCGAAACACTGGTAACCCGCTTGGGCAATATCAAACGAGCCAAAGTTCGCCGTCACGAGTTCGACGCCGGCCCCCTTGATGGTCGCTTCGTGCGACTGGCCCGCGACGGTCAATCTCAACTTCGACGTCGCGCCCTCAGCCAGCTTCAGCGCCACCGAGCAATCGAGCTTGCCAGGCGTATTGATCTGACCAAACCACAACACCTTCATCGCCGGATCGTCCCACCGGGTAACACCCGACCGCCCCGAGACCCGCGCCCCTCGCACATCCGGATCGATGTAGGCCGTAGAGGCAGAAACCTGCAACCCACCGGCCGCCAGACCAGCCCAGGCGATAACAATCAGTATAGACGCAAGAATGTAGCTATGCCGTTTCATATCCTTCTCCAAATGAACATCCCCGACCCGGTTGTCGAGTCAGAACACACGATCATCCTACCCGCTCGGGGCGCCCGGATCAAGATGTGAGAAGGAGAGAATGCTGGAAGAGAGATGCCCTTACCGATACAATGCTTAGAGTGTATGGCCCCAGAATCAGCCTTAGGATGATGAGGAGTGTTTCTATGAAGCGTCGTGATTTTCTCAAAGGTGTGGCCGCGACCACGGCGGCGGGTTGGGCTTTGAACTCAACCGCCCAAGGCCGCGCGACCGGTCGCAAGCCCAATATCATCTACATCTTGGCCGACGATCTGGGGTACGGGGACCTGGGCTGCTATGGTCAGAAGCTGATCAAGACACCCCATATCGATCGTTTGGCAGCCGAGGGGATGAAGTTCACGCAACACTACGCCGGTTCGGCAGTCTGCGCGCCGTCGCGGTGCGTCCTGCTGACGGGCCTGCATACGGGGCACTGCCCCATCCGCAACAACCGAGCGCTCAGGCACGAGGGGAATGTCCCTATCCCCAAGAAGTACATCACGCTGGGTGAGATGATGAAGCAGGCCGGCTACGCGACCGGCGCCTTCGGCAAGTGGGGTGAAGGCTTCCCGGGCTCCGAGGGCGACCCGATCAAGCGGGGCTTCGATCGCTTCTTTGGGTACAACTGCCAGCGTCAGGCGCACAACTACTACCCCGACCACCTCTGGCGCAACAATGAGAAGGTCGTTCTCCGGGGCAATCTTGACGGCGGACAAAAGGAATATTCGCACGACCTCATCGCCACCGAAGCGCTGAAGTTCATTCGCGAGAACCACGAGAAACCGTTCTTTGCCTACGTCCCGTTCACGATCCCCCACGCGAAGTTCCAGGTGCCCGAATTGGGCGAGTATGCTCAGACCGACTGGGACAAAAGCCAGCAGGCCCAGGCCGCGATGATCGGCCGGATGGACCGCGACGTCGGACGCATCGTGTCGCTGGTCCAGGAGTTGGGTCTCGAGGAGAACACGCTGATCATCTTCACCTCGGACAACGGCGCGCACGGCGGGGTCGGGACATTGCAGCGCTTCAACGCATCGGGGCCCCTGCGGGCCAAGAAGGGCTCACTCTACGAGGGAGGCATTCGCGTGCCCATGATCGCCCGCTGGCCAGGCAAGATCGAGCCCGGCTCGGTCTCTGATCACATCAGTTGTTTCCAGGACGTCATGCCGACCTTCGCCGAACTGGCGGGGGTCGAACCGCCGACGGATATCGATGGCATCAGCTTTCTGCCCGCACTGCTCGGACGCAGCGGACAACAACAGCACGAATACCTGTACTGGGAACTAGGTGGCCAACAGGCGGTCCGTCGGGGCGACTGGAAAGCGGTGCGCCGCTTCGTGCGAGGCGAAGCGAAACCGATAGAACTGTACAATCTCGCCAAAGACCTGAGCGAGTCGAAAGACGTCGCGGACCAGCACCCCGAATTCGCCAAGAAGATGGAGCGAATCTTGCGAGAGGCGCGCCAGCCTTCGAGGCTATTCCCCAGCAAATCATTGGACAACCTCTGACCCAACCTACAAGCAAACAGGGCGACGATGGTTCGACATCGCCGCCCTGGGGATTGGAAACATACACTGTCAGTATTCGATTTACCGCGCCGGGGCGTGGTAGATTTCCAGCGTTGACAGCGTAGGACAGACGGGACACTTCGTTATGCGGACCCGCACGCGATCGGCGGTTACGTCGGGGAAACGCAGGATGCGGCGTGGGCCGATCGTGGTTCCCGTCGCGATCTTGGTCCAGGCGCCGTCGATGCGGGCGTCCAGGACGAACGCTTCGATGCGCTGGCCCAACGCGATGTACTCCTGCACCCGCACGCGATTGAATCGGGTCGGTTCGCCCAGATCGACCACCACCTCGGCCTCGCGGACGTCGTCGTCGGCCGCCCAGTACGTGTTGCGGTCGCCATCGGTCAGGTTGCCAGCGCCGAAGCGAAAGTCACTCCCTCGGACGTTGGAGGCCTTGACCGGTTTGCCTTTGGCCAGGTCCACACCGAACGTCTGGTCGAGAACCTGACGTAGTTCCATCAGGCGAGCGACATCGGTCTCGTGGATCAGACCCCGCCGGTCGGGCGGGAGGTTCAGCAGGAGGTTGCAGCCCATCCCCACACTGCGGTAGTAGATCTCCAGGAGTTGATCGAGCGACTTGACACGTTCGTCCTGGCTGGCATGGTAGAACCACCCGGGCCGAATGGAGACGTCCGCCTCGGCCGGGACCCAGAAACCGCCATCCCGATGGCCCTGGGGCAGTTCCTTATAGCGCGGGGTGCCCGGATAGAGCTCGTCACGCTTGAGCGTCGCCCAGTTGGTCTCCTGACCAAAGCCATGCTCGTTGCCCACCCAGCGGGTGTCGGGGCCGGCGTCGCTGAACATCATCGCCATCGGCTGAAGCTCGCGCACCAGTTCATGCACCTCGGGCCAGCGGTAGTAGGTCTGCCGGTCGATACGCCGCTCTTCCCGGGCGCCGCCGTAGTAACCGTTGCCACCGTTGGCGCCGTCGTACCAGACCTCGAAGATGTCACCGTACTGCGTGAGCAACTCGCGCATCTGGTCGCGGTAGTACTTGAGATACTCGGGCCGGCCGTAGCCGGCGTAATTGCGATCCCAGGGCGACAGATAGACACCCATGCGCAGGCCAAACTCGCGACAGGCGGCCGCCAGTTCACCCACGACATCGCCCTGCCCATTCTTCCAGGGCGAATGCTTCACCGAATGCTCGGTATAGGCGCTGGGCCAGAGACAGAAACCATCGTGGTGCTTGGCGGTGATGATCAGGCCCTTCATCCCGGCGTCGCGCGCCACGCGAGCCCACTGGCGGATATCCATCTGACTGGGATTGAAGATCTCCGGCTTCTCGTCCCCGTAGCCCCACTCCTTGTCGGTGAACGTGTTGACCGTGAAATGGAGAAAACCATAGTACTCCATCTCATGCCAGCGCAACTGCCGCTCGGCCGGCACGGCGCCGTAAGGACTCGGGGCGCTGACCGCTTGGGCGGCACAGGGCAGAATCATCATCAGGATACTGCTGATCAGAAGACCACGCGTGATCATGGGACATCTCCTCTTTATGTATCTGACCCGACCGCATCCCGGAGGGACATGCCGGACACGATTTACACGTTCTTCGGTTCCGGACAAACGAACGGGGCACGATACTCGCGGCGCAGCATGTCGTTGGCGGCGGCATTATTGGTGAAGACCTCTTTCTTCGGATCGAACTGGAGCAAGGGCCCCATGGACATCGGGTACTTGTCCAGATCGACACCGTTATCCACGAAATGCCGCACGGTCCGATTCAACGTCAGAAGGTTGTTGTCCCGGCTCTTGACCTTCTCGAGAACCGCCTTGGCCTCGCTGACGGAGACCTTGTTACTCTCGCCCAGATAGTAGCTGATATTGGCCAGATGCGCCAGCGCCGCCGAAAGATGGCCCTGGAGAGCGTCGGAGTGAAGGGTTCGACGCTTGCGGCTGCACACCGCCTGGACGAAGTTGTCGAAGTGATCCCCTCCCCCTTTGAACTCCTTGACCTTCTGGCCTTTCAGATCGAACACCATGCAATGGCTATAGGAGCGTTGAACGAGATAGCCCTTGGTCCCGTAGAAGATCACGCCGATCCGATTGCCCTTGGTGCTATCGAACATCGTGCTGATCTCCAGGTCGGCCGAGTTGTCGACCGAGAGGCCCCGGGTCTCAAACACCATGCACTTGTCCCCATAGTCGTAGATGGCGATTTCGGTGTTGGCGGTGTCACCGGCATCGACGTAGTTTGGGTCGTTCCGTTCGGCTTGATAGCCCAGACGACCGCCGTAGGCGATAACGCTCTTCGGGTGGCGGTTGATGCCCAGCCCCCAGCGGGCGATGTCGGTTTGATGCGGACCCTGGTTGCCCGAATCGCCATTACCGTACATGCGTTGCCAGTGCCAGTCGTAGTGGAACCGCTCGCGCGTCAGCTTGGGCGTCGTGTACGGGGCCGGACCACTCCAGAGATTGAAGTCCACCTCGTTGGGGATCGGATAGTCACCCAGCGCCCCGATCGATTTACGGCGCTTGTAGCAGAGCCCCCGGGCGAAATTGACTTCGCCGATCCCACCGTCCTCAATGAACTTCATGGCGTTGCGGATGGCGGGATTCGAACGGCACTGCGTCCCGACCTGGCACATCCTCTTATACTTCTTGGCGGCCGCCACCAGCGCGGCGCCCTCGCCGATATCATAACTGATGGGCTTCTCGATATAGACGTCCTTGCCCGCCTGCATGGCCCAGATTCCGCACAGGGCATGCCAGTGATTCGGCGTGGCGGTCGCGACAATATCGAGTGACTTGTCGTCGAACGCTTCGCGCATATCCTTAACCCACTTGGGGCGTCGTCCCGTCTTCTTCTCGATCGAGGTACAGCGATCGCGGCCCACCTTCTCGTCGATGTCGACGATGTAGGTGACTTCGCAATCTTTGCGACCGGAGAAAGCGTTGATGTGACTGCCACCGCGCCCTCGGCAACCGACCACGGCGCAAGAGAGTTTGTCGTTGGCACTACCGCTCTGGGCTCGGGCGCTGCTGCTGATCATCGGACCGGCCGTTAAGGCGGCGGCGCTCGTGACAAACATGGAGTCCTGTAAGAATTGCCGACGGGTTCGCTTCGTCATGATAATCACTCCTTAAACCATGCGATCAGTCTCATGTTGACTTTCATCACTCCGGTTGGCCATGCCAATAGTCTACATGAAATCCTTGTCTTTTCAATGAATACCGATACAATTCCATGCGACCCAGTTGAGCCTATCGTCTTTGGGCACGCTAGGCCGTCGTCGTAGCGTCATGTTCGGACTTTAAGGATAGCCTTCCAGTGACACGCGGTGAGACATTGTTTGCCCACTGGGTGGTCAGGCGCCGGTGGTGGATCATCATAGCCGCCATTGTCGTCATGGCCGTCTGCACCTATGGTGTCCGATTCCTCACGATCAACAACGATACGCGGATGTTCTTCGGGGGCAGCAGCCCGCAACTGGATGCGCTGGAGGCCATGGAGAACACCTACGACCGGGTGCAGAATGTCTTCTTCGCTCTCGCCCCGGCCAACGGGAACATCTTCACCCGTCCAGCACTGCGGGCGGTCGCGGCACTGACCGAGGCCTGCTGGCAGATGCCCTACTCCCGCCGGGTCGATTCGGTCACCAACCACCAGTACACACAGGTGCACGAGGACGAAATCGCCGTCACGCCGCTCATACCGGACATCAACGACCTGTCGGACACCGAGTTGGCGGAAAAGCAGCGGATCGCACTGGCCGAACCGGCACTGCTGAATTTCTTGATCTCACCAACGGGACACGTCGCCGGCGTCAATGTCTCGCTCATCCTGCCGGGCGAATCGGACCAGGAGATGTCCCACGTGGCGGCCCATGCTCGTCAACTGGCCCGTGACATCGAGCAAAAACACCCCGGCATCGACGTCCACGTCACCGGCGGAGTCATCATGGGCAATGCGTACGGCGAGGCCAGCAAGGAAGGACTCTCGACGCTAGTGCCGATCATGTTCGCCATCCTGACGATCCTGGTGGCTCTGACGCTACGCTCCTTCTACGGAAGCCTGGCGACGCTAGCCGTCGTACTATTCTCCATGCTGACCGCGTTGGGCCTGGCCGGGTGGCTGGGCATCTCCCTGAACGCTGCCTCGGTGGGCGCCCCGACGCTCGTGCTGACGCTGGCGGTGGCCGATAGCGTACACCTGCTGGCCACGATGCTCGAGGCAATGCGCCAGGGCCGGACCCGACGGGCGGCCATTGTCGAATCCATGCGCATTAATCTCCAGGCGGTCTTCCTGACGAGCATTACCACCGCCATCGGCTTTCTGACGATGAACTTTTCCGAATCACCCCCCTTCCGTGACCTGGGCAATATCACGGCCATGGGCGTGACAGCCGCGTTTGTTTACTCGATTCTCCTGCTGCCGGCAATGATGGCGGTCTTGCCGCTTCGTATCCCAGCGAAGGTCAATCGCCGTGGGCCAGGCTGCCAATGGCTGGCCCGCCTGGTGATAGAGCGGCGTACAACGGTCTTCTACGGGATGCTGGCCCTGACGATCCTGCTGAGCGCCGGCGTTCTCCAGGTGGAACTGGACGACAATTTCCTTACCTATTTTGACGAGAGCTTCAGCTTTCGCCGAGCTACGGATTTCGTCCTGGAGAATCTGAGCGGCTGGGACATCGTGGAGTACTCCCTGAGTTCGGGCGAACCGGGCGGTATCTGCAGTCCCGAGTATCTGACGACAGTGGAGGCGTTCGCCAACTGGTATCGTCGCCAGAGCAGAGTCATGGACGTCCAGGTAATCACCGACGTCATGAAGCGGCTCAACCAGACCATGAACAACGACGACGCACGCCACTATCGAGTCCCCGAGAAACGCGACCTAGCGGCCCAGTATCTGCTTGTCTACGAGTTGTCACTGCCCTTCGGCCATGATCTGAACCACATGATCGACGTCGACAAATCCGCCAGTCGCGTGGCGGTGCTGTTCGAGAGTTTGACCACGCGCGAGGTGCAGGAGAAGGACCAGGCCGCCCAGGCGTGGCTGCGCGTCAACGCCCCCGAGCACATGTTCACCTGCGGCACGGGCCTGTCGCTCATCTGGGCGCACATCACCTCGCGGAGCATCGGCCGCATGCTATGGGCCGCTTTCACGGCGCTGGTGTTGATCTCGGGAATTCTGATCATCGCCCTGCGCAGCGTCAAGCTCGGGTTGATCAGTCTGGTCCCGAATCTATTGCCCCCGCTGATGGCGTTTGGGGTCTGGGGAATGCTCGTCGGACAGGTGGGGCTCTCCCTATCGGTCGTCTTCTCGATGACGATCGGGATTGTAGTGGACGACACCGTGCACTTCCTGAGCCGATACGTCCGCGTCCGTCGCGAGCTGAACGCCAGTCCCGCCGAGGCGGTTCGCTACGCCTTCGCCACTGTCGGAGTGGCGATGGGAGTCACTACGGCGGCCCTGGTCGCCGGGTTTCTGGTGCTGGCCCTGTCACACTACCGCATGATCTCCGAGATGGGGCTGATGTGCGCCCTGACCCTGACGCTGGCGCTGGCCATGGACCTTCTATTCCTGCCGACTTTACTACTGACAACAGACGGGAGACCTGATAAGGTGGACACGGATGGGGTAGAGAAACAGACGAAGTAGAACCGTGATCTGGAGTACTCGCAAGGAAGTCACATCGTGTGACCGGGCCGAAACCGATTGAGCATCTCAGGCGCCGCGTCCCGACTGAGGATGGTGCACTGCAGGAGGACAGATAGGATCATGGGATTCCTATTTCTGCTGATCGCGATCGAAATTCTAATGCTGTTGGTGGCGTATTTGTACCTGGGTATTCCCTCGGTCATCTACAGCCACCTTTATCGCGGCGTCTATTTGAAACGGTACAATCAGGACTATTCGCCCAGCCTTTCTATCTTCATTCCCTGCCAAGGCACAGGGAACCATCTGGCGCACAACGTTCGGATCTTTCTGGAGAACCATTATCCTCAGGCCCGGCTGTTCTTCATCGTAGAGAGCCGGCAGGACCCCGCCTACGCCGCCATTGCGCGGCTCATAGAAGACCGGCCGGAGGCTTTTCTCGTCGAAGCGGGTCCGGCCGGGGCGTGTGGGCAGAAGAACCATAATCTGATCCAGGGAATCAAAGCGGCGGAACGAAAGGACGACGTATACGTCTTCTTCGATTCGATCAGCACGTTCACACCCGATCAGTTACACGATCTGCTGGTCCCACTGTCCGATCCGAACGTCTCCGTCTCGACGGGATTCCGCTGGGACATCCTGCGGGCCGGGACGCTGGGCCAACGCGTGCACGCCTTCATGATTGCCGTCCAATGGTCGCTGCTGAACTCGCTGTTCATCCGTGGGACCTGGGGAGGTTGCACGGCCATTCGGCGACAGACGTTCGAGGAGATGGAGGTCGCGACCTATTGGGCCAGAACCGTGGTCGATGACACCGCCCTGGTGAATCTGCTGCACCGACAACGACGCAAAGTTGTGCTCGTCCCCACGTGCATCAAGGAGATCGACAGCCCGGCGATGACCGTCAAGGAGTCTATTCTCTGGTTTCGACGCCAGGTCCTGTACACGAAGTTCTATCGTCGCTTCGATTGGTCCTGCGCCCTGGCGCTGCTGGTGTGGTGTTCGGCCAACTTCCTGGCGTTTCCCGTGTTGCTTGCCTGTGCCCTAATATGGCCCGATGCCGCCGTCGCCCCGTTTGCCGCCGTGACAGGGATCTGCGCACTGGCGGAAATGATCTGCGCGATTTGTCTGAAGCGACCGGCCCAGGACAACCACAGCGTCTTCTCCTGGCTACTGCTCTCGCCGGTCTTCATCGTCTGCACGACCAGCGCGTTCGTCTTGGGACTGTTCACCACGGTACTCCGCTGGCGACATGTCATCTATCACCTTGACTACGATGGGATTGTCAAACGAGTCGAACGATCGGGCGAGTCTACGTACGCCGGGGACATAGGACCTTCGGAAGTACTCGCTTCGACTGATTCGGCAGAGGCCGTCTGAAAGTAGGGAAACACAGGCTATGACAACACGCAGTCGAATCTCACCGCGCCTGCTCGTCAAACAGATGGCGGCGGCCTTGTCTGACGACCGGGCGACTTCGTACAAGTTCGCACGCTACCAAGCGACCAAGGAAACCTTCAACCTGAGGCACCCGCTGGGGGCCAAACACGGCAAGGGGGACGCGGTGCAATTGATCGGCTTGCGCATTACCGACATGTGCAATCTGCGCTGCCACACGTGTGGGCAGTGGGGAGACAAGGGGTACCTGCGCGACCAACCGCTCAAGGAACTGAAACAGCGTGAAGTGCCCGTCGACCTCTACAAGCGTCTTGTCGACCAGGTCGTCGAGGCGGGTTGGTCCCCCATCTGGTACATCTGGGGCGGCGAGCCCATGCTCTACCCGGGCCTGCTCGAACTGATGCACTACATCAACGAGCGCCACATGCCCGTCTCCCTCGTCAGTAATGGCACCCATATCGCCGACCACGTCGACGACATTCTCGCGACCTGCAAGATCCTGCACCTCAGCCTGGACGGGCCCAACGAGGAGATCCACAACGCCCAACGTCCGGGCGTTTCCGCCAGCTACAACAACTTCGCGGACGTGCAGAGCGCCCTGGAGACCATCAACGACCGCAAGACGCAAGAGCGACTGGCCTTCCCCTACGTGATCCCGCTCAGTTGCATCAGCCAGTACAACGTGGATGTTGCCGTGGACCTCTACCGTTTCGCCAACCAATACGCCGATGCGCAAATCTTCTATCTCACCTGGTGGATCGATCAACTGTCGGCGCAGGCCCACAGTGAAGACTTCGAACGTCGCTTCGGCTTCGCACCGGAAACGCACTACGGCTGGATCGGCGACTGGAAGGACTTCGATCACGGCGCTATCTTCGAGAAGTTCGAGCAGATGCGCGCGATCGCCAATGAGACCCAGCGATGCCCGCCCATGATGATGCCCAACCTCAAGACGCGTGAGGACATCAGCCGCTATTACAAAGACCACACCGCCACTTTCGGGTACGACCAATGCGTCAGCGTCTACATGACGCTGGAAGTCGACAGCAACGGTGACGTGGGCCTTTGCCGCGACTATCATGATTACGTCATCGGCAATATCAAGACGGATGCAATCGCCGAGATCTGGAACGGTCCAGCCGCCCGCAAGTTCCGGCGGTCGATCAGCGAACAAGGACTGATGCCGGCCTGCCGGCGTTGCTGCGGCCTAATGGGATTCTAAATGAGAAACCTGCAAATGAAAAAGATTCTGGTGACAGGTGGAGCCGGATTCATCGGCTCCCATCTCTGCGAACGGCTCCTCCGGGCCGGCCATGATGTGCTCTGCGTCGACAACTACTTCACGGGAAGCCGACACAACATCGCGCATCTGATCGCGGACCCCAACTTCGAAGCAATGCGCCACGATGTCACTTTTCCGCTGTATGTGGAAGTGGACGAGATCTACAATCTGGCTTGCCCCGCCTCCCCGGTCCACTATCAGCACGATCCCGTACAGACCACCAAGACGAGCGTACACGGCGCCATCAACATGCTCGGGCTGGCCAAGCGGGTGAAGGCCAGAATCTTTCAGGCTTCCACCAGTGAGGTGTACGGCGACCCCAAGGTCCACCCCCAATCGGAAGATTACTGCGGCAACGTCAATCCCATCGGCCCACGCTCCTGCTACGATGAGGGCAAGCGGTGCGCCGAAACGCTCTTCTTCGATTATTACAGGCAGAACCAACTGCGCGTCAAGGTGGCCCGTATCTTCAATACGTACGGCCCCCGTATGCATCCCCACGACGGGCGGGTCGTGTCCAATTTCATCATTCAGGCCCTGACCAACGAACCGATCGCGATTTACGGCACCGGCGCCCAGACACGCTCGTTCTGCTATGTCGACGATACGATCGAGGCCTTCACGCGCTTGATGGATTCACCCGACGACTTCGTCGGCCCCGTCAATCTGGGCAACCCCGTCGAGACGAGCATCCTGGAGTTGGCCAATATCGTCATCGACTTGACAAACTCCACCTCGAAAATCGAACTGGGCCCTCCCGTCTCCGACGACCCCCAACAGCGCTGCCCCGACATTGCCCTGGCCCGGGAGAAACTGGGATGGGAGCCGCACGTACCGCTGATCGCCGGGCTGAAGAAGACGATTGCCTATTTCGATCAGCTTCTCAGGCAGGGGAAGATGCCGGCGACGTCGCGGTGAACGCTCACGCCTCTTCCTGGGACGTCACCAAGCCTTCGTTGGTCGCGACGGTGTAGGTGCACACCAAGTCGCCGGTCACGTTGTTCATCGTCTCGAACATGTCCAGGATCGGATTGATGCCCAACGCCAGGGCCACCACCACCGCCACCTGCTGGCCGCTGAGCCCCATGGTTTCGAGGATCAGGAACAGGAGCATGAGACTGCCGCCCGGGACGCCCCCGGCGCCGATCGATGAGAGCACCGTGGTCACGACCAGCACGACCAATGAGCCCAGCGTCAATTGGACGCCGAATAGATTGGCCGCCAGTACAGCGAACATCGGCAGGTGCACACAGACGCCGTCCATGTTGATCGTCGCGCCCAGCGGGAGCGAGAAACTCGCCAGTTCGTTGCGGACCTTCAGTTTCTCTTCCGCCGTCTTGATGGAAACGGGCAGGGTCGCGGCGCTGCTGCGCGTAATGAAGGCCATGATCATGGGCTCTTTGATCGCCTTGAGAACCTCCAGCGGATTGCGCCGCGTGATGATCCAGAGCAAAGTCGGATACACGAGGAAGATCATCGCCATGATGCCCAGGATCACACCGATGGTGACACTGACATAGGGCCCGACAATGGAGGGACCATATAAACCGAAGTTGACAATGGTCAGCGCCAGCACACCGATGGGCGAGTATTCCAGCACCCAGTCGACCAGCTTGAACATCGCATCGCGACAGGCTTCCAACAGGTCGGACAACCGCTCCAGACGCGCGGTCATCTGTTCGTCTTCCCCCTCGATCAGGACGCGCATCGCCAGGCCGAACATGATGGCAAATACGATGATCGGCAGGAAATTGCCCGTCGCCAGGGCCTCGAAGGGGTTGCGAAAGAGGTTCAACAGCAACTGAGACAACGTCCCTTCCGGCGTCGATTCCTGCGCCAACTCCTGCGCCTGGACCTCCTCGGCCGGGACCAGTTGGCGCCAGGCCTCCAGGTCCGCCCCCGCTCCGGGACGAACGATCAGCGCCACGACCGTGCCCAGGATGGCCGCCAGAAGCGAACAGAAGAGGTACCACAGAATCGTCTTGAGCCCGATCCGCCCGAAGCGTTTGATCGGCAAGCTCGACGCACCGGTAACGAGCGAGAAGAAAATGATCGGCACCACGATCATCTTCAGCATGTGGACAAAGACCTGGCCGAACGGAGAGATCGCCGCGATGATCTTATCGACCGGCACAGCGCCGCCCTGTTGCGACGCGTACCAGAACGCAACGCCAATCAGAGAGCCGACGATGAAACAGACAATAATCCGCAGCATCAGCGATGTCTTGAAGTACCAGCGCAGGACTCGTTTCATGAACACTCCGACCTCATTGTGAACAATACGAACGGCGCCGCCGACTAGGGCAACGAGCCGGTCTTGCGTAGCAGGCCGCCTTTCGCCGAGTCGACCGTCACCACGAAGGCACCGCTCCCCTTGACGACGAACTGCACGCGCGCCGCCGTCATCCCGCCAACCGCCTCCAACAGCACGCGCTGCGGACGACGCTTGACCGCCTCGACCCGCTTGAAGAACCGATCGACCACGCGACCGGCTGAAAGCACCTTGAGATCGTCGCCGGCGAGCGAAACGATGTCCGGCGGACTGATGTGATGGATGCGATCCTGCTTCGTACGCGTGGGAGTCAACCGCTGATTTTCGATGGTCACCCAGACCTTGAATAAGCCAGAGGCCAGCGTCTCGATATCGATCGCACCGAGTCGCAACAGCGGCGTCATATCCGCATGGTACAGCGTGAACGCCATATTGCGGTGCAGTTCCTCCTCGAGCAAGAAGGACGGAGGCACGCGTCCCCACTCCTTCTTCAGCCCGCCGATCTCGATGCGCCCATAGGTCGGGTGGTCATATTCCCGCCAGGCAACGATCCCATCGCCCATAAGAACGTGCTCGATGAACTCCGCCTCGTCCGTATCGGAGGGTCGATCATCCTTCTTATACAGATTCTTGCGCGTCCACATCTCGTTGGTGAACGCGACGATGCCCCGCCCCCCGTAGAACCAGTCGTCGGCGCCTCCCCACACAGCGTAGAGGTCCTTCCAGCCGATCAGCGCGCGATAGTAGGGCAACATGCGTTCACCCCGCTCGGAGATCAGTTCCATGACGCGCTCGTCCTCGCGCTGCATCTCGGCGCCCTCGCGTCCGGGACCGCGCAGGATCATACCGCCGGAATTGTGATAGGCCTGCGCTCCAGCGATGTTAGGGTGTGCGAGGACGAAATCCGCCACGGCTCGCGTCTCGGGTTGCGAAAACGGATAGTCCTTGGAACCATATTGAATATAACCCGGCTGCCAATCGTACGCCCAGTTGCGATTGAGGTCGTATCCGCCCCGGCCATCCTCATTGATCCGCCCGTCCCCGTCGTTGTCGATCCCCTCCCAGCCCAGCAGTTCATACTGGCCGGGCTCGTCGGCCTTGGCCCGGACCATGCGATACTCGGGATAGTCGGGATGGGACTTGTACCGACCTTGAGGGTCTTTGCGGCGCATCTGCGTGATGTATCCGTCGCCGTTGAGGTCGTCGTACTCGTCTTCGTCGACCGCCCCGTCCCGATCGTTGTCGGTCGGGTCGAGCCCGGACCGCGAAGAACTGGAGCGGTGGGCCGCGTGAAACCAGTAGTCCCGACCGTCCGGGTTGATCATGGGCAGGAGATAGAAAACCCGCGTGTCCAGCAGTTCAGTGACCTTGTCGAGTCGTCCATACTGGTGGCAGAGGTACCACGCCGTGTAGGCGACGACCTCGCCGGCCTGGACCTCGTTGCCATGGATGTTCCCATCCACGTACATCCCCGGTTTGCGATCGGGATTCCCCACGCCGCGAGCCGTCACTTCCAGGCACCAGATATCACGCCCTTCCGAAGACGTCCCGATCGAATGGAGCCGGGTCAATTCAGGAAAGGCCTTATGCAGACGGGCCAGGATCGATCCTATCCCTTGGTGATCGTGAAACCGGTTCCAGGCGATCTCAACCTTACGCTGATCGGAGGCGCCCAACGCCGGGAAGGTATGGTCCTGAACGCGCGATTGAGCGATGGCAGGAACGGCGCCCGCCAGGAGCAACAGTAACAATCCAATCACGTGAGTCTTTTTGTCATCTCTGGTCATTGTGTCACTTGGCTTCCGTATCATGACGGCTGTCTGTATGAATCTCGGTGTTCGTCAGATCGATGACCCCTTCGACCCGGCCGGCCAACGTCGAAATGACTTGAAAACGAATCTCTTTCCGGTCCGGCACGTGAACGGTCCAGCGGGCTTCGGTCATCCCGCCGCTGCCTCGTATCGCGGGCAAGAAAGTGGTCTTCGCCCCCGAGAGAAACTGCTCGGTCTCCAGTTCCATAACGAGACGCGTCGGGTGTACCTCGCGCGTCCGCTGGCCGTGGGCGAGCACCGTGGGCAGGAATCCGGTGTTCTCGACACGAATTTCAATCTCAAAGACCGATTCGCCCAGATGCGTGCACTGGCTCGGCCCGATCCCGATGCGCGGCAGTTGGCCGGCCAGCGACGTCAGGAAACGCGCGTGCCCACCCGCCAGATCGGCAAGCATCTCCTCAGGTGGATTCGTCCGCGCAAAGGGTGCATATCCACCGATTTCGACCCGCCGATCCGGAAAATCAGGATGATCGAAAGACGTCCAGGCATGGAAGGCTCCCGGCACATGGGCATCGAACCACTTCAGTTCATCACGCGACTCCTTGCCCCGCTCGTCCTCGCCTTTCTTTGAGTCCTTGTCCTTCCGGTCTTTCTCTGGCCCAGGCTCGGCCCCCTCATCCTGACTCTCGTCAGCCTTGGCCAGCGCGATCGCCACCGCCGGACTCCAGGGCCGCGCCGCCACCGACAATCGCCCTCGATGGAAGTACATCCAATCGCTGAACGTGCCCGATTCGGAGGCGCCCTCCAATTCTTTGTCCAACCCGAGTGTTTCCCGATAGAGTTCGCCAAACACACGGTAAAAAGGCACGTCCTTCGCGTCCAGAGCCGTCATCGGTTTGCGACGTTCGGGCGAATCCGTCCCCTTGGACGTCTTGAGCAGACTGTCCGCGGCGCCGTAGGTCAGAACGATCCCGATGTTGGGGTGCCTGACCACGAAATCGGCCAGCGCCCGCGTCGGCGGTTCGGAGACCTGATGGAGCCCGGCGTCGGGCGCGAAAAGCTCATGGTTGTAGGGAAAGTTGCGGTTGAAGTTGACCCCGCCGAGGCCGTCTTCATTCCAGAGTTCATCGCCATCGCTGTCGAGCCCCTCGCTCAGGTAACGCCAGCGACCAGCCTCGCCTTTCAAGGGATCGGCCTCGATGAGGAGTCGATTCTCGTTGGGATCGAGGATGTACTGTCCCTTCCTGTCCTCAATCCGCATCCAGGTGATAAGCCCGTCCCCATTCAGGTCGTCCGGCCCATCCTCATCGACAAAGGCATCGTGATCGTCGTCACGCGGCTTGCCGTTGACGAGCATCTCCATCCTGGGCGTGGCGAAGAAATGCTCGGCCGCGTCGGGATTGAGTCGGGGAAACACGTAGAGCGTCGTCGCCTCCAGGAGCGTGGCGACATTCGGATCGTTCCGGTAGCTGGCGACGAGCGTTTCAAGCCAGGACAACGCGAGCGATGAACCCGCCAGATCGTTGCCTTCGACGCCGGCAACCACCAACACCGCCGGACGCGTGCTCCGATCCAACTCGGTTCCAACCCCCACCTCCACCAGCCAGATCTTGCGCTGATCGCGCGACTTCGCCACCGGCTGGATGCGCATAAGGCCCGGTTCACTCTTTCGCAAGGCGGTCAGGTGTTTGGACAGGGCTTGGTAGTCGTGATACGCCACAGGCTGCGCACCGGCGCTGGCGCCCAGAATCAGGAGCATCACACCCAAACAGCGCCACCTACGTCTCAACTGCATTCGTCTCAGGAACATTGAGTATCCTATACAGTGTCTCTCGAATTGCACCAGGAAGAGGGATTCTAACGCACCGCAACGACCTGAACAACCCATACTTTGGAATCGTCCCAGCGAGACTCAATCGCTGGTATTCAAGCCGATCTGCACGTTGCCGTGAGACCGGTTGACAATCCGCTCAGCCCCCGCGAACACGTTCTCAGCAATCACGGCGCGACGCACCTTGGGGCCCAACTCGATTTGCGGCCTGCTCTGTCGGAATTCGCATCCCCGAACCAGGACCGTGCCACCCGTCGCCTGGATCGCTGGACGCTTGCCCTCCTTGCCCCCCCACTGGGTGAACGTGCAATCAGAGAAACCAACCGTCCCGGTCCCCGCGATCTTAGCAATCTGATTGCAGGGCCCCCAGAAGGCGCAATTCGTGAAGCGTACGCTGCCCTTGTTGGCCTCCTCGACCCCGATCATCGTCGGGTCCGGCCCATGGAACGAAACGAACTCGCCATTGGTAATCAACAGTCCATAGGGAGCGCACTCCTCCACAACCAGCGAGGTGTGGCAATCGTCGGCGCCGATGCCCAGGAAGTTGCCATTGCAGACGCCGCGCTCGGTCCGGACGAACTTGTAGCCCACGTTGTAGCCAAAACAGAACGTGTTGTAGACATACTGCCAGTCGGTGCGCCCAAAGATAAACGCTTCGCCATGGGCCATCTGCCACTGGAGCAGCTTGGGCTTCATGCTCCACCAGGGATTGAAATGGACGTTCTCGATCCGGCCGATATCGAAGATGGCATCGACCAGAATCCCGCGTCGCAGGGGCTGGCCCTGCACATCGCGAATCAAGTGACGCTCGTTTTGTGTGGCGTCGATCCCGTTGTAGGGATTGAGCATCTCAACAGCCAGGACCGCCGAGTTTTTGCCCCGCATGGCGATGGCCCAGGGATAGGGCTCGGGCACATCGTCCACCTTCTGCTCGGGATAGTAGAGGACCACGCCCTTGAGCGTACTGTTCGTATTGAGCGTGATGAAGGCCGGCCCGTCCTCACTGCCGGCGCCTTCGGTGACCAGGAACGTCGTGCCGTCGTCGGTCGGCTTGGGCAGACCCCGATCGCGGATGCCGTTGTGGGCCGGGACGGACTGCCAGAGTCCCGCCAGTGTCACCGCCTGGGGCACGTTCAAATGGCCTTTGAACAGATAGTTGCCGCGCGGGGCGTAGACGGTCCCGCCACCGGCCTGGGTCGCCGCATCCAGCGCCCGCTGAAAAGCCGCCGTGTCATCGGTCTTCCCGTCTCCGACGGCGCCGAAACGATGGACGTCGAAATAGCCCGGCATAGCCACCGGCGTCGATTCTCCGGCTGCCGGCACCGCCAAGGCCAGGAGAAAGAACCCAAGACAAACAACGCTCCATCCGAACACCCGCTCTCTGATATCCATGCGTCAACTCTCCAATAATGGTCAGTCTATTTCTTGAAGTGGTAATCCGCGAAATCCAGGAACCGATCCCAATCGTACTTGTCGATCGAATGACCGCCCTGCCGCATGTGGTACCCGACGTCACTCTCGATAATCGCTTCACCGACCGGGGGCAGCGATTCCGAGGTCAGACCCTTCTTGCCCAGCAGACGGTACACCTCACTGGCGTGGTAGGCCGAGAGGTACTCGCCCCGTCCATCGGCCCAGGTGTCCTGGACACCGCTGTGGACATAGACCGGACGCGGCGCGATACACGCGAGCAACATATGCTGATCGACAGGCAGATCGTCCTCCTGGTGTACAAACTTCCAGGCGTTGCGACAGAGCCAGTAGGGAAAACGTGTGACCATCTTCTCCAGCGTCTCGCCCGAGCGGCGGCGCCAGAGCGCGGCGCCGGCGCAGCCGGACTGTGCCGAGATCGCCATCGCAAAACGCTCGTCCTGGGCCGCGGTCCAGAGCGTCGCTTTGCCACATTTCGAATGGCCCATGATCGCCACGCGCGTCTGATCGATATCGTCATCGGTCTCGAGATAGTCCATCGCCCGCATAGCGCCCCACGCCATCGCCGAAAGCACACCCCATTCGCGTGCCTTGGGAAAGCTCTGCCCCTTCTTGTAGAACAGTGGATGGATGCCCCCGAGGAAGCCCACCTCGTTGTGCCCTACCAAATCCTGCTGATACACGGCAACAAAGGCGTAGCCCCGCTCGAAGAATTGCCCCAGGGGCCATCCGTTCCGCAAGCGGTCCCGCTGCACGGGATGCGCGTCGAAATCACGCGAATGGGTATTGTTAAAGCTGTGCTTCATGAAGGCCGGCACAGGCTTGGTCCCTCGATTGGGCACGAAGACAAGCACGAGCATTTCCGCCTTGCCCTTGTCGTTGCTGAGGCGGATCTGCACATCCTTGCGTGTGGCCTTGCCTCCCATGAACTTAGGGTCGGTCTTCTTGACCTCAAACTCCACCTTGATCGGGCTCTCCGGCTCGGGGACCCGCCCATAGACGAGGTTGCTGAACAGCGACAGGATCTGGGGGCGCCGAACGTTCCGCCATTGCTCGGCGGTGGTGACCGGCTTGCCCTCGGCGGTCACCAGCAGCGGCGGCAGGTCGTAATGCGGGATTTTACTCTCTTCATATATGAGGTCGCTATCGTACTCCTTCGGCTCACGGGCCAGCGCCGACGTACAGCCCAGCAGTAGAATGGTTGTGAAGAGGATTAGATGCTTCATCATAGACTCCTTATCCTGGGGCGCATGCCCAACCACAATTTCACAAGTGACAATGACTATATCCGCGATTGGCCCAACCGACAAGCACTCGCCGGAGCAACCGTGCCGGGAATCATCGAACCGCGCCGACTCCCGGACGTAGAGACACAGCCGGGTGAAGTCTAGGCTCTTGGTGCTCTCTCGGGCAGCCGAGGAACGCGGCTCATCGCTTGATTCTGGACGAGAGAACGGGTACGATTGGTTTGCCTCGTAGATTTGGACACGACCACAGTAACCGCCCCGCCGGGGGAGTGCCTGGAGCCAATAGCGTGAACCATCGACGATTGACAGCGCAGAGTTGCACCAGAGTGGCGTTCGGGATAATGACCTTGACCGCTCTGGTCTTCGCAAGAGGAACCGCCCTGGGCGACGAACCGCCCGCCGGCGTCAGAGAGGTCCTATCCGAGGCCATGGGCGCCTGTGAGGAAATCGTCTTTGCATGCCGACAGGAGGGCCTGGATGGGCATTGGTACGCCAATTTTGGCTACTACGCCGCGGGCCAGCAGCGCAAAGCCTATCGCGCCCGCGGGCAACTCTGCAAGCTGAACACCAGGACGGGAACGGTGACCTTGCTCGTGGACGATCCCGAAGGCTCAGTCCGCGATCCCCAAGTGCACTACGACGGGCGGAAGATCGTCTTCTCCTACCGCAGAGGCGGGACTGAACACTTTCATCTTTACGAAATCGACACCGACGGGAACGGATTGAGGCAATTGACCGATGGCCCGTTCAACGACATCGAGCCGACCTATCTGCCGGACGGGGGCATTATGTTCTGCTCCGACCGGTGTAACCGGTGGGTCAATTGCTGGCTGACCCAGGTGGCGGTCCTGTACCGTTGCGACGCCGACGGCGGTAACATCGAACAACTCTCCAGCAACAACGAGCATGAGAACACCCCCTGGCCCCTGCCCGACGGTCGGTTGCTCTACCAGCGTTGGGAGTATATCGACCGCAGTCAGGTCCATTACCACCATCTCTGGACGATGAATCCGGATGGAACGGGACAGATGGTGTTCTACGGGAATATGCACCCGGGGACACTCATGATCGACGCCAAGCCCATCCCGGCCGAGAGCGCCGTGGTGGCGATTTTCTCACCCGGCCATGGGAGGCGGGAGCACGCCGGGGCGGTAATGATCGTCCGGCCCGCCCTGGGGCCCGACGAACCCAGCGCGGCGCTTCGAATCGGCAAAGGAGACAATTTCCGCGACCCCTATCCCCTCTCGCGTGATTGCTTCCTGGTCGCTCAGGACGATCGCATCGTACTGATGGATCAGCGGGGTGACACTTCGACGATCTATCGCCTGCCGGCCGAGTTGAGCAAAGAGAAGGTCACGTGCCACGAACCACGCCCGGTGCGCGCCCGACCAAGAGAGAGAATCGTTGCTCCCGTGGCCTCCCGCCAGGAAAGCACGGGACGACTCATTCTAAGCGACGTCTACAACGGCAGGCAGATGGCGGGTGTCACGGCGGGTCAGATCAAGAAACTGCTCGTGCTCGAGGTGCTCCCCATGCCCATTCACTACACGGGAGGAATGGACCCGATCAGTTTCGGCGGCACCTTCACCCTGGAGCGCGTCGTTGGCACCGTCCCGGTGGAGGCCGATGGCTCGGCCTATATGGAACTGCCCGCATTGCGCAGCTTCTTCTTCGTCGCCCTCGACGAGAACGACGAATCGATCAAGCGCATGCAGAGCTTCACGACGGTCATGCCCGGCGAGACCACCAGTTGCGTCGGCTGCCACGAACACCGAACCCAGACGCCCGAGAATCGCTCGAACGGAACCCTGCTGGCGCTGCAGCGGAACCCAAACCGAGTCGCGCCGATCGCCGGCATCCCTGATGTGTTCGACTTCCCTCGGGACATCCAGCCCATCCTGGACAAGCACTGCGTGTCCTGTCACGACTACGATCAGCGGGACGGGGGCGTCATCCTGACCGGCGATCGGGGTCCAATGTTCTCCCATAGCTACTACACGTTGACCTACCTGCGCGAGTTCATCGACGGGCGCAACGATCCGAAGAGCAATCTTCCCCCCAAGGCCATCGGCGCCACGGCCAGTCCCCTGATGAAGAAACTCAGCGGCGCGCACTATGACGTGACACTGTCGGCGGCCGAGGTCAAGATGATCCGCTTCTGGATCGAGTCGGGCGCCCCCTATCCGGGCACGTACGCCGCCCTGGGCAGTGGCATGATCGGCGGGTACTACGAGAACCGCCAGGTCAACACCGACTGGAAATGGCCCGCCACCAAACGAGCAAGCGAAGCCATCGAACGGCGCTGCGCCTCGTGCCACCAGGGCAACCTCGTCCTGCCCAACAACCTTTCGGACGAACGGACCGTGTCGTTCTGGAGACCCGACCCGGCCGACCCCCGTCTGCGCCTGGCCCGACACCTGGCGTTCAACCTGACACGTCCAGAGAAGTCACTCATGCTACTGGCCCCCCTGGCCAAAGAGGCCGGCGGATACGGGATCTGCCAGATCCAGGACCCGAACAATGCCGCTGCGGCCCCCTCGGCCGTGTTCGCCGGCACCGAAGACGACGGCTATCAGAAGATCCTCGCCATGTGCCAGGAGGGAGCCGGACACCTGGAGCAGATCAAGCGGTTCGACATGCCCGGTTTCGTGCCGCCGATTCCCTATGTGCGCGAGATGAAACGGTACGGCGTCCTGCCAGCCGATTTGGCGGAGGGAACCGCCATTGATTTCTATTCGACGGACCGCAAGTACTGGCGTTCCCTGTGGTATGAGCCATCCGGAAGCCAGTCGCATGTTGACTAAGAACGGATCTGCGTGCAAAACGTTTACGAAGGAGACGACCGTGGCAAGACGCCCTGTATTTCTGCTATTGGCACTTGTGACCATCTCGGCAGCCCAAGCGGGCGAGTGGCCCCACTGGCGCGGGCCCTTTTTCAACGGCTCGACCGACGAGACGAACCTGCCCTCCAAGTGGAGCAAGACCGAAGGGATCGCTTGGAGCATCGAACTGGCGGGTTCCTCGGCCGCCACGCCGATCATCTGGCAGGATCGGGTCTTCCTATCGGGCGTGGACACCGAGAGGAACACGCTGGTTGCGGCATGCTATGAACGCACCAGCGGGAAGCGTCTCTGGCAACACGACATTGCCGAGGGAATCGGCCGGGACCGGAAGAGCACGTACGCGGCCCCGTCGCCCGTCACGGACGGCCAGCGCGTGATCTTCTTCTACTCCAGCGGTCAACTCGTCTGCTTCGACTTGAATGGACGGCGCCAGTGGGCCCGCAACATCCACGACGACTACGGCCCTTTCGCGTTTCAATGGACCTTCAGCAGCAGTCCAACCCTGGCCGATGGTAAGTTGTTCCTACAGGTCTTGCAGCGCGACGTGCCCGTAGGTGGTCGCGGCTTGGCAGATAAGAAGAATGAGTCCTACATCCTGGCGATGAATCCCGCAACGGGCAAGACCCTGTGGCGCGTGATCCGTCCGAGCAAGGCCCAGGCCGAGTCCCGGGAGGCCTTCACAACGCCCATCCCTGGCACTCTCGAAGGGAAACCACAACTGTTGGTCGTCGGAGGCGACGCTCTGACCAGTCACGATCTCCAGACGGGCAAGGAGCTTTGGCGTTGGGGCACGTGGAATCCCCGCCGCATCGGTCACTGGCGTCTAGTCCCTTCGCCCGTCGTCGCTGACGGCGTCGTCCTCGCCTGCGCGCCGAAGGGCAGCCCGATTTACGCCATCAGACCGAACAAAGCGGGCCTGCTCGATGACGGTGCGATCGCCTGGACCAGTGAAGAGGTCGCCAAGGAAGTTTCAGCCGATGTCCCCACGCCGGCCTATTACGATGACGATTTCTTCGTGCTCAACGATCTCCGCAAACACCTTTCACGCGTAGAGCCGAGCACGGGCAAAATCAAATGGACCATGCGGACGCCAGGCAAGGCGAAGTATGAGGCCTCGCCGCTGGCCGCCGACGGAAAGATCTACCTGATTAGCCACGCAGGCGAAGCGGCCGTGATCGACGCCGCTACCGGCGCCGTGCTCCACGAGGTCACCATGGATGATCCGACCAACCGAGAAATCGTCCGCGCCTCCATCAGCGCCGCCCACGGTCAGCTCTTCATCCGCACGACGCGTCACCTGTACTGCGTCGGTGCGAAACCTTAGCCGAACATCCGGAGACCGATAGCTACTTCGTCTTGTCCAGGGCCGTGCGGCAGAGCTCGCGATGGGTATTCTGCTCATCCGAACCCTCGACTCCCGCGGCGCCGAGCTTCCAGGCCGCGTGAGCCGCGTCGGTTCGGCCCAGCGCCAGCAACGCCTTGCCGCGCCAGTACTGAACCGTCGCCTCCTGGGGCTCGTTCGAACGACCCACGCCGATGTTTTCGGGATAGGTCAGCGCCGCCTCGAAGTCTTTCTGTGCGCCGGCGAAATCCTTCGCTTCGAAACGCTCCTGGCCCCGCTTGATGTGCGACTTACTGAAGAGGTTCCACGTAACGGTCTGTCCTTCCCAATTGACGAAGTAGGGCGTCGATTCGAGCAGGTCGATCGCAGCTCCGTAGCGGTGCTCGTCGAAATAGGCCTGGGCCAGCATGATGATGATGTCGGCACGCCGGAGTTTCTCGAACGGGGTGGATTCGAGCACGCCAATGGCCTCGGGACGCTTGTCCTGGGCCATCAGGATCTCCGCCAGGTCGCGATACAGCGTCTGGTCCTTGGGGCGAGCGTCAATGGCCTTACGATAGGCTTGCTCGGCCTGGGCCGCCTCGTCGTCAATCGTCAAGGCGTAGAGGCCCAGGTTGCGATGGGCAATACTGAGGGACGAATCCAGTCGAACCGCCTCGCGCCAGTAATCGGCCGCCTCGGTCACGCGTCCGAGATGGGCGTAGAGATTTCCGATGTGCAAATGAGCCTGAGCATCATTCAGATTGGTCTGAACCGCATATCTCAGAACGTCCAGAGCCTCAGGGCGCGAGGGGAACACGTAGTCTTTAACCGTCTTGGCCGCCCGCTTGAGATAGACCTGCGCCACGGTGACATCGCCTCGGAGAGAAGCGAAATAGGCCAGGTAGTACAAGGGCAAGGGACTCCGCTGCGCTTGCGGGACATCGCCTGTACAGACAGCCGACAACAGGCTGATCGCCTCCTGGGTAAGGCCCAGTTGTGCGAACACGAGGCTGGTCTCCAGCATCTCGAAATCGTCTTCGCCCACGAAGTCTCTCGCGTCCTTGGCAAAACGCTCCATCTGCTTGTCGCTCCGTAGGGCGAGGAGAGCTCTGGGAACCAGATCGGTCGGATGCTGGGCGTTGATATCTTCGGCGTGCTGGAAGGCGAGACGCTTGTCACCGGCCGTGTAGAGCGCCAGTAACCAGTGGTCTCTGGCCTTGGCGTCCCTCGGATTCAACCGCTTGGCCTTGCCGAACGCGTCGAGCGCCTCGAATGTTTCTCCCAGCGCGATGTGAGCACGCCCGGCCAGGTCAAAGGCCAGCGAACCGGTCTCCAGGCACAGAGCCCCCTGACGAGCGCAACGCAAGGCTTCTCGTTCGTCCTGCAATCTCAGATGGCTCAAGCCCAGGAAATACCACGCCAATCCGTCGCCAGGATCGCGATCGAGAGCCTTCTTCAGTCCCCCGACCGCATCGGGGTAGAGACCCGCTTCAAAGTCCAGCACCGCCAGGCCGCGCAGCGCCGGTGCGTATCCGGCATCCTCAGCCAGGACCTTCTCATAGTATTCGCGAGCCTTCTTGCGATTCGTGGCCAAGTCATACTTGCGCGCCTTGAGATAGGTCTCCTGCAGGGTCAACTCCGCGTCGGGCTTGGCCATGACCTGCGAGCGAGGCGGTGGCGTGACTTTCGGAATCGGCAAGGGCGTCGTGAACGCCGCCAGAACGCGTCCCCGGCGCGTCTCGACCGTGACATCGACAGGACCGCTAGGAATGGGCGACAGCGTCAGCAGCTGCGCCGCCTTCGGCGATAGATCCAGCCGTTGGGAGAGCAGTTCTTTGCCATCCCGCGAAAGGCGACAGGATGCCTTGGGGAACTTCCCTGTCGCGATCAGGCGCAATTGGAGGGCGCCGTTGTCCCGACTTGTCTGGGCCGCCAAATCCCTGTTGGCGAACTCGAAGCCCTCGCCCAGACCATGGACGGGATACCACCATTCGCGCCAGGCGACCTCCTGACGCGGCGCCAGCATGCCATAGTCTGACTGGGTAGGTAGCGGCCCGCTCTGGACCTCGATATAGGGACCGTCGTCATCGGTCAGGTTCTTCTGACTGACCAACCCAAAGTCCCACGTTCCCCAGGTCCAGGCCTTCTTGCCGCTGAGTTCATAGTGATCCGCCACCTGCACAACGCCCTGGTCGGCATCCACATCGTAGGCACCGAAGAAATCGAAGACGCAGTCCACCGAAAAGACCGACGCCCAGGTCTCGTAGTTCTTCAACCACGACAGGTCCTTGCCTTCATGGACAGGCCAGTTGAAGAACTCGACGCCATAGTGATCGGTCCCCAGCGTCATGGGATAGATGAAGCGCGTCCCAGGTTTGTTGGAAAAAGCAGTGCAATTCCAGAAATAGTACGGATTGATCGCATCGGTCGGGTTGAAGATGCGAATCTGCTCGTCGAGGTAAGCCTTGCCCGGATGCAACGTGACGCGGACGGTCCAGCGCGTCCGCAGGGTCTTCTCCAGGTTGCTGACTTCGAGATAGGCCGAACCATCGCGATTCGTCCCCACCAGCGCATCGACGGGAGAGACGATCGTGACGGTGTGCACCTGGGGACCCGCGTTCCACTCCACCCCCCCGCTGATGAAGGCGCCGCGCATCGCGATCATGCTGGGCTTGATCACGTTGTTGAGGTGGAAGGTCTCGCGACCAGTGGTCTTGTCCAGAACGGAATGCAGTCGTCCGCCAAGTTCGGGCAGGCACGTGACTTTTAGATACGCATTCTCCAGGAACAGCGCCTTATACGTACGGTCGACCTTCTCCCGATACAGATGATCCTGCATGGTGTAGGGATAGATGATCGCGCCTTTGACGGTAGTGGACAGTTTACTCCCCTGCTCCAGGGCCCAGAACTTGGGATTGACATCCTCGGCCCAGCCATAGGTGGGAATCGTGATCTCGCCCTCCCAGGCCTTGACCTTGGCCCAACCCTGACCGGCCAGGGACAACAGCAGGATCACCAGAAGCACACACACCGATCGATCGCGTCTTGCACTCGTCATAGTCACTGCCTCGCCTTTCATCCGTTGCAATCCCATGCCATTTCGCTCCGTCCTGAAACCGGTCTGAACCCGGGTCTTGATTCGGCCTCTCGACCCGTGTCCCTCGTCGTTCTCTGACACGAATCTTACCGCAATCGGCGTGCGATGCAACCCGTTCAGCAGCGTTGCGGAGCCATTGACCCCATTTCGTGGCGTCATCCGGCGAATATTTCGCTCCGACAGACGTCTGTTGCTATAGAAATGTCAATAATCTCGTTTTTCAGGAGGCGTGGCCATGCATGCGATCAACTATCGATGCCCCAAATGCCTGAGCAACGAGTACGAAACGGGCGAAATCCGCGCCGCCGGAGGTTTCTGGAGCAAAATCTTCGATATCCAGAGTCGCCGTTTCACGACCGTCACCTGCACGCAGTGCCGGTACACTGAGATGTATCAGGCCGACACCAGCATGCTGGGCAACATCTTCGACCTCTTCAGCAACTAGCGTTTCCGTACTTGGAGAACACCTCCGATGAAATGGGAGTACAGAACGATCAAGATCGCCACGACCGGATTCGCCGGCGGCAAGTTCGATGAACACGCGCTCACCGGACACATGAACGAACTGGGCGATCAGGAGTGGGAACTGGTCACGGCGTTCGACACCAATCAGATATACGGAGCGACGAGGGACGTGGTCGCCGTCTTCAAGCGACCCAAATGATCCATCTGACTCTGAAGGAGCCACTCGATGATCCTGGCAAATCTGTCACAACAATCACCCTACGCGATCGGCTGGGGCACCCTGGCGTTGATCAACGCCGGACTGGCCCAGTCGAAAAACCGCAGCGGCCTGAACTGGTTCCTGGCCTCGGTGTTCCTCGGCCCCGTGGCCACCTTCTTCGTAGTCATCTCCGATCCGCTCCCCAAGAGCTAGCATACCCGTACGCACCAGGCGAGCAGACTTTCCGTGCCAACGCCCCGCTGATTTGCTACAATCTGTTCCCATGATCGAAGAAGGCAATCAACGCGTAAGGAGCGTCGGATGAATCGTCAAGTGAAACACGTCGTGATCGTGCTGGTCCTGATCCTCGCCGGGACAGCAACTTCCCTCCAGGCAGCCCCCCAAGAGTTACAGGCCAAGGTTGAGGCCAACCAGGTGGTGGTCACCATCGATGGTGCGATCTTCACCTGCTACAAATTCGACGGCAAGCAGAAGTACCCCTACTTCTGGCCGGTCAACGGGCCCACTTCAGGGCAATCCGTTACGACCGAGACGTCCCAACCGTACCCACACCACCACTCCCTGTTCTTTGGCTGCGACCGCGTCAACGGGGGCAACTACTGGCAGGACGTCAACGAGCGGGGCCAGATCGTCTCCGAAGGGCCCAAACTCGTCAAATCCTCGGGCCGGCGCGTGGTCATTACCGATCGTTGCTATTGGCGACAGCCCGGCAAAGAGCCGATCATGCTCGACACGCGGAGCGTTCGCATCACGGCACCAAGCGAAGGCTTGCGCTACATCGATGTCCGAATTCGCCTGGAGCCTCTGACCGACATCCGCATCCTCAAGACCAACCACGCCCTGTTCTCGGCCCGCATGGTTCCCGAACTGAGCGTCAAGTCAGGCGGCACGCTGATCAATGCCGAGGGCAAGCAGACCGAGAAAGGCACCTTTGGCGTCCCTTCCCCCTGGTGTGACTATTCGGGCGCCCGCGACGGGAAGACCGAGGGCCTCGCGATCTTCCAGCACCCGAGCAACCGCTGGTATCCGTCCCGATGGTTCACGCGCGATTACGGGTTCTTCTCGCCCACACCGATGTACTGGCTCGAAAACGACCGCCTGGATATACCCAAAGGCCAAGCCCTGACACTGAGCTACCGCGTCGTCGTCCACACCGGCGATGCTCAAGACGCGGGCATCCCAGCGCTGTTCGAGTCGTACAAACAGAGGGCAAAACCCAAGGACAATCGCTAGAGAGTCCCCAACGCTGGCCGACAGCGCGTTCGTTCTCCTTTGACTTGACGCCTATCCTCTATTATCATCCGCCTGCGTTCGGACGACTCATCATTTGGGAGTATCTATGAGGTGGAAAAGGCTGACATTGCCGACCAAGATCATGCTGGGCCTGGTCACCGGCGCCGTGTTCGGCGTCATCGCCAACCGCCTGGGCTGGCACGATTTCGTCGCGGCCTACATCAAGCCGGTCGGCACCGCCTTTGTCAAACTCATCACCATGGTGGTCATCCCTCTGGTTTTCGCCTCGTTGCTGGTGGGGACCGCCAGCCTGAACGATATTCGCAAGCTGGGACGTATCGGAATCCGCACGGGCGCCTACTACATCACCACGACCGTGCTGGCAATCAGCTTGGGCCTGATCCTGGCCAACACCCTGAAGCCCGGCTCCAGCCTGCCTGAAGAGACCAAGGCCCGACTGCTCGCCAGCGTCGCCGACGATATGGAGGCGCAGATCGAGAAGGTCCGACAGAAACCCTCGCTCAAAGACACGCTCCTGGGCATCATCCCGGGCAACCCGATCGAGGCCTTCGCCGAGGGCAAGATGCTGCAGATCATCTTCTTCGCCCTGCTGACGGGCATCTGCCTGACCCTGATTCCGACGGCGCGCAGCGGGCCGGTCATTGCGTTCTTCGAAGGCCTTAACGAAACGATGATCCAAATGGTGCACGTCATCATGAAGATCGCTCCCTATGCGGTCTTCGCACTGATCGCCGCCGTGACGACCGACTTCGGGCACGAGATCCTGGTCGTACTGGCCAAGTACGCCATCGTCGTGCTTCTGGGTCTCGTGCTGCACGTTGCGATCGTCTACTCGATGGCGATCAAGATCCTGACGCGAACGAAGATCCTCGCCTTTCTCAGGGGCATCCGCCCCGCCCAACTGATCGCCTTCAGTTCGGGCTCGAGTTCGGCGACATTGCCCGTCACAATGGAATGCGTCGAAGAGAACCTGGGCGTCCCGCGTGATATTTCGAGCTTCGCCCTGCCTCTGGGCGCAACGATCAACATGGACGGCACCGCGCTGTATCAGGGCGTGGCGGCCGTGTTCATCGCCCAGGTCTACGGGATGGACCTGAACCTGGGACAGCAACTGACCATCGTCCTGACCGCGACGCTGGCCTCAATCGGCACGGCCGGCACGCCCGGCGCGGGCATGGCCATGCTCGTGATCGTACTCAAAAGTATCGGCGTCCCCATCGAGGGTGTCGGGCTGATCCTGGGCATGGACCGCATCCTCGACATGTGCCGCACCGCCGTCAATGTCACAGGCGACGCCTCGTGCGCCATGGTCGTCGCTTCGATGGATGGCCGACTGGCCACGCCAAGCCAGTAGACACACAAAGTGCTCGCCAAGCACTGAACCTACACAACAGCGTGTTGCCCCAAAGAGGAATAGACATGACCGACAACAGAAGCGTCAAACGAATGCTCAGGACCGCATGCCTGTCGCTCCTGGCCGTACTGGTGGCAATCCCTGCCCTACCATCTCAAGCCTGCTACTCGATCGTAGTGGGCAAGGGCGCCTCCGCCGATGGATGCGTCATCATGGCCCACAACGAAGACGATGGGCCTCCCCAGGTGGTGAACCACTACAAGGTCCCCAGAAAACAGCACGCACCCGGAACGAAGATCACCCTGCTCAACGGCGGGCAACTGGACCAGGCCGAGCAGACCTGGTCCTACATCTGGTCGGAACTGCCCGGTATGCGTTTCTCCGACAGCTACATCAATGAATGGGGGGTCGGCATCGCCTCGGACAACTGCCCTTCCCGCGAGGACAAGGCCGAGATCACCGATGGGGGCGTCGGCTTCAAACTGCGCCGCATCGTCGCCCAGCGGGCCCGCAGCGCCCGCGAAGGCGTCCTCCTGGCCGGCAAACTCGTTGAGCGATTTGGCTACATCGACTCGGGTCGAACCTACGTCATCTGCGACACCGAGGAAGGCTGGCTCTTCTGCGCCGTCAACGGCAAGCACTGGCTGGCCCGACGCGTGCCGGACAATGAGGTCGCGATGGTGGCCAACACCTACACCGTCCATGAGGTGGACCTGTCCGACAAGGACAACTATCTGGCCTCGGAAGACATCATCACGTACGCCGTCAAGAGAGGTTGGTACGACCCCGACAAGGATGGCCCGCTCGATTTCGCCGCGGTGTATTCCAATCCCGGCTCGATCACGCATCCGTCCAATATCGGTCGGCAGCGCGACGGGCTGAAATACGTCGCCCCCGGCCCCCTGCCGCTCGGACCCAGCCTGCCCTTCTCCGTCGCCCCGCGGACCAAGGTCAATATCAGCTACATCATGAAGATCCTGCGACACCAGCCGGCGATCAAGCAGTCGCTGCCCGCGCCCACGTGCGCCATCTGCAGCGGCGGGACCCAAACCAGCTTCGTGCTGCAACACCGCGCGGGCCTGCCCCGCGAGATCGGCATGGTCTATTGGTTCTGCCTGGCCTCGCCCGATACGTCGTTCTTTTTGCCGTTCCACTTCGGCATCTCTGATTTTCCCGCCCGGTTCCGCGCCGAAACGGAAAGGCCCTCGGCCTCGGTATTCGACGCCCGCACCAAGGCCCCCTTCCAAACCGATGCCACGCAGGCCTTCTGGACGTTCTCCAACTTCCGGGACAAGGTGCATGACCAGGGCGCCCCGGCTATCAAGCAGACTCAGACGGCCGCCCAGGAGATCGTAACGAAAGCCATAGCTCTGCAGAAACCGGTGGAGGAAGCGGCCTGCCGCCTGTACGCCGAAGACAAGTCCGCCGCCCGAGACCTGCTGGCCAACTTCTTCGACGGGATCTACCTCTCGACGATTGAGACATTGGCCGACATTCAGCTCAGGACCAGAGCCCGGGCGCTTTCGCGCAAGCTCATCATCATCGACACGCACCAGGACACGCCCTACCGCCTGGAACACTCCGACGAGGACATCTCGAAGCGGACCGCGCGCGGTCACTTCGACTACCCTCGAGCCAAGGAAGGCGGCCTCGATGTGGTCTTCATGGCCGTTTACGTACCGCCCTCTCTTGAAGATAACGGGACTGCCCACGCATTCGCGGACAAGACGATCGACACGATCGAGGCCCTCGCTCAGAACCATCCCGAGCAGTTCGTTTTGGCGAGATCGATTGAGGACATCAAGTCTCAATTCGGACGAGGCCCCGTTTCGATTGCCTTGGGCATTGAAAACGGCGCACCGGTGGCGGGCGACCTGGCCAACCTGAAACACTTCTACAACCGAGGCGTCCGCTACATCACACTGTGTCACTCCAAGAGCAACCACATCTGCGATTCGTCGTACGACGAGACGCGCAAGTGGCACGGTCTGAGCCCCTTCGGCATCCAGGTCGTCGGCGAGATGAACCGACTCGGCATGATCGTCGACGTCTCCCACATCTCCGACGAGGCCTTCTATCAGGTCATGGAACACTCCCGATCGCCGGTGGTCGCCACCCATTCCTGCTGTCGGCACTTCACACCCGGCTGGGAGCGCAACATGGACGACGACATGATCCGTCTGCTGGCTAAGAAGGGAGGCCTGATCCACATCAACTTCGGGTCCATATTCGCCAGCGCCGAGGTCTTCCGCAAGAGAGCCGAGAACCGAAAGCACGTGACCGAGCACATCGAAACGAACCACCTTGAAGGCGAGGCCCGCGGCGCTTTTATGCGTGAGTACTACGCCAAGCACCCGGTCGGCCAGGGAGACGTCTCCGACGTGGCGGACCAGATCGACTACGTGGTGAAACTCGTCGGCATCGATCACGTGGGCCTGGGCTCTGACTTCGATGGGGTCAGCAGCGTCCCAAAGGGTCTGACGGATGTCTCCGGCTATCCCAACCTGATCTACGAGCTGCTCAAGAGAGGCTACAGCGAAGAGGCGATCGAAAAGATCTGCGCGGGCAATTTCCTCCGCGTCTGGTCGGTCATCCAAGAAGCGGCTAGTTAGCCTTCGCAGCCGCGCGCACGAGGGCGCCGTAGATGGCATCGCGCTGGGCCCGGTCGTCACCTGATTCGGGATGCCACTGCACGAACAAGCCGAAACCACCATCGACGCGCTCCAGGGCCTCGTTGACGTCGTCATCGCTCCAGGCGATGACCTTCAGGCCGGTCCCAATATCGTCAACCGCTTGGTGGTGGTAGGACAAGACCCGGGCCTCCGAGGCTCCCAGAAGATCTGCCAGGGAACTGTCGGGCGCGATCCGAACGTGATGGTACCGCCCGCGATGATGCACCTCGGGACCAACTTCCGAAGGAATGTCCTGAATGAGGCTCCCGCCGGAGACGACGTTGGTGAACTGCATCCCCAGGCAGACCCCCAGAATGGGCTTGTCACTCGCCAGCCAGGAGGCGATCAGCTTCCGCTCGAACTCGTACCGCTCAGAGGTCAGCACTTCGACCGTCTCATGGGGCGTCTCGCCATAGGCGGACGGCGGGATGTCCGCGCCCCCGACCAGGACAAGACCATCCAGTTCGTCAACGTAGCGCTGAATGGCGGTTTCGCAATCCACCGAGGGCAGCACGACGGGTACACCGCCATTGTCGACCACGGCGCGAACATAGGCGAAGTTCACCTGCGTGCGCGCCGCCGTATTCGGCTCGGCCGGTCGGTACACACTGGTAATCCCAATCAGAGGCCCCGATTCGGTGACAGACTTGTGACAGCCTCCACAAACCGCCAGAGCCACGAGTAGTACAACGACGTGCAGTCTATTCATGAAACACTCCCGGACAGATCAATCGGAATTCTTCAAGATCGTTGTAAGCTCTTCGGTTGTGGTCGCCCGTCCAAGGCTCCCGTTGGCCGCCTTGGGTGAGCCTCCCCCTTTGCCCCCGACGCGTTCCTGAATCTTCTTCAGAAGGCAGCCGGCATCCAGCGTTCGGGAACTGATGGCGATGCGCGTGCCACTGACCGCCACTCCCGCGCCCGTGTGCGCTTCAGCCATCATGCCCGCCAGCTTCGCCACTAACTGGGCGGGCATCTCGGTCACCTGAACGCTCACCGGCGACGATTCGACTTCGACCACGTCGGCCGACGTCACCAGACTCGGCAGCGCCTGGGACCAGAGTCGCGCGACCTCCTTGGCCTGCTCCTTGGCCTGCGACAGAGCTTTCTCATAGAGGACCGGCAACTCGACCGTCGAGCAACCGGCCAACTGGCGCAACTGCCTCAACGTATTCGTCTCAAGTTGCCCAAACTCCAGCGCCTTGATCCCGGCCACGTAGGCAAGCCTTGTCCCCTGCTTCTTGGTCTCGATGTCACAGATCCGAATCGTCCCGATCCGCCCGGTCGAAGCCACATGAGCCCCACAACAGGCGGACTTGTCGCAATCGGCGATCTTGACGACCCGGACCACGTCGGCCGCGATGGGTTTGAAGTCGTCCCGCATGCGTACGTCAGCCTCGTTGAACACCGTCTCCACGGGCAGATCGCGCATCACCACCTCCAGCGCCGCTCGCTCCAACGCCGTGGCGGTCTCCCAGGCAACCTTCTGATCGAAATCGACGGTGCAGCATTCCAACCCAATATGCACGCCGGTCGTCTTGAGTCCATACTGCTTCTCGGCGATGCCCGAAAGGATGTGCTGGGCGGTGTGGTGACTAGCCGTATGCAACCGGCGCTCGCGATTGACCCGGGCCGGATAGCGTCCGTCGGCCAGAGGCTGGTCGAGTCGATGCACGACCTGGCCATCGACAATCTCGACATTGAGAACCTTCGCCTGACCAATCGTGCCAAGATCCGCCGGTTGGCCTCCTTCATCCGGATGGAACAGGACCGGCTCAGTCGTCACGGCGCGGTCATCGACCGCCGTGACAGCAACCTCAAGTTCCAACACATCGGGGTTCGTCCAATACAGTCGTTTCATGGCCGGATTGTAGCAGCCCAACCCCGCCTTTCAAGAAGGATCTCACTAATTGGGGTCTTTCGATTCGCTGAGTCACGGAGCCGGGTACATCATCTCCCAATACCGGCGGTCGGTTTCGTAGGGATCGATGGGGCCTGCGTCGCTCGATGCCTTCAGCGATTCCGGTGGGAGGATGCCGTACCGACACATCTCGCGCACATACTCTTGGCCCGGTCGAAAGCCCGGCATATCGAACCGCTTGATTTCACGGAGGCGAGCGTGGGCAGCCCGGATGTGTGTGAGAATCGCCTGATAGTCGGAGTCGGCGGCGTCACGAAAAACAACCGGGTGCTTGACGGCCACCGGCGGTGTCGAGAAATCTTCGGTCACGGCCGCCCGCTCTCCGAGCGGCTCGCTTGCCGCTCCACCGGCATCGACGGCTAACCCGACGGTCAGCGCCAGCGACTTCTCGGGACGCGAGAGGTTATAGATCCGATGCCGGGAATAGCGACTCAAGGGTCGCGTCCATGAGAGTAGATCGCCCCAACCGCTGATTTTGGTGCGGGCCGTCACGTGTCGGGGCAACAGCTCGGCTGCGTGACAGCCGCCACAACGACGTTCGATGGCGTCCACACACGGTTGGGTCGAAGGCCAATCGTCAGCCATCTCATGGGTGGGCAGATTGTTGCGCCACACGTCGCCGATCTGACCCGAGCCATAGCAGGCGTAGGTTCCCGGGTAGGCGGCACCGGTGTCGATCCAAAGCCGGAGGAGTTGTCGCTCGCTGTCTGAGAGCTTCACATCGTAGTGCGCGCCGTCGACCTTCTTCATCAGGTCGGACGCGTAGCTGTAGGTTGTCCACGGTGAATCGTTGCCGAGTTGCCTTCCACTACCGTGACCTGGATCGCCCGCTGTATCCTTGATCTCCCAGTTGAGGTACAAATTGTAATAGGCGATCGAGTAGACCGGGCCATGGTCGCCACAAAGATCGACACCACCGTCCCGGCGGTCCGGGTTGTGACATTCCGTGCAATGACGGTCCAGCACCGGCTGAACATCCCGCGGAAAATCGAGGATGCCGGGCACACCGGCAAACGGTTCGATGGCGCTCGGCTCATGTTTCAAGGCCTCGAGCATCGGCGCGTCTGACAGGAACTCGCCCGGCGCGGTATTGCGCGCTTCGTGGCAACCGATGCACGTCACGCGCTCGCCCGGCTGAAGCGTCGTAAAACTGCGCATCTGCTTGATCGAGCGGTTCTCTTCGTCGAGCAGTACGAAGTAGAGGCTTCGCATTGCCGGCACGGTGAAGTGGGCCGAGCCATTCGGTTCGACCGGCACGGTGCCGAGTATGCGCTTCAGCGTGCTGGTGACGCCGTGCCCGACCGGTTGCGAGCCGCCGCCATGAACGTTGACCGGCTTGGGCAGGTCTTCGAGGATCAGCAGTCTCTTGACATTGCCTGGCTCGACGCCTTGCATGTTGCGTCCATAATGCGCCTGGGCCAGTACGACAGTGCCGGTCGATTGCGCCAAGTCGATGCGCGACGCGATCGCCCGCTCGCGCTGGCGGGGCCTCACAACGACCGGTTCGTGCAGCATGTCGGGGGCGGTGTAGACGAGCCTCTGACGACCGTCCTCACCGAGAAGCATGATCTGATTCTCACGCGCCGCCAGATAGAGCCCGCCGCCCACGGGGAACGGATCGCGGAAATGATCGCCCGAGACATTCTTGAACATCGAACGGTCGTTTGGCCCTCGCGCCGGTGAGAATGTAGCGACATGCCCGGCATGTTCGTTACGTCCGTGGCCAGGCGAGTTGATGAACACGATCCGATCGGAACCAGGGATTGGGCGGGCATCGATGAAGACCCCGCCCGGCGCCATATTGCCGAGAAACGCGGCGGTCGCACTGCCGTCAGGGTTCATCGTCCAGAGGTGATGGAAGACCACGGGATCGCGATTGACGTATTCCCAGCGCGTGTACAGGATTCTACCATCGGGCAGAACCGAGGGCGTGTTGTCCGAGAAGGGCGAGGTGGACAACATCCGCATATTGCGGCCATCGGCGTCACAACGATAGATGATGGCGCTCGGCGCGATCCAACAGCCGATGTACCGCTTGCAGCGCGACGAACAGAACGCGATCCCGCCATCGGGCAGCCAACACGGTTCGATATCGTCCCACGGCCCGTCGGTCAGTTGCGTCAGGCCGGCCCCATCGGCGCCGATCGTATACAGGTTGTAATGATGCGTGCCACCCTTGCGGTAAGAGAACAGGATCTGCCGGCCATCGTAGTGGACGCGCGGATCGCGGACATTGCCTTGGGGATCATCGACGAGAAGCCGCACTTGACGGGTCCTCAGGTCCAACGAAATCAATTGTCCACCATCGATGGCGTGCAGCCAGTGGTCCGGTTTGATCGAGGAGTAGCCGAAGTTCGCGTAGTAATGACTCTGGACATCACGCCCCGGCCCGCGACGGGCTAGCACCACCTGCTCGGCACCTTGGGCGAGCAGTTCGTCCAGAACCACCGTATCCTCGGTCAGACCTTCTGTTAGATCCCGTCGGAGCATGGCACCACGGTGAGCGCGCGAGAGTTCCATCGCTTCGCGCCGCTGAGTCGTTTGGAAGTGATCGCGAACTTCGTCATCGGAAAGCGCCCGATTATAGATACGAAGTTCGTCGATGTATCCGTTGAACGCGCTGTGTGTAGAAGCAATGATGGGCGAGTCGCCAACGCCAATTCGCATCGATCCGGTTTCGGCGATCGTTCCATCGTACGGGACACTGGAGACCTGATCGCCATTGAGATAGACGCGCAGGTGTTTGCCATCGGCGACTCCGACCAGATGGTTCAGACCATGCGTCTGGACAGTACCGCCATCGGCGATCAGGAACGTTCCATCGGCCTGACCGTGGGCGAGACTTGCCTTTCCGTCGTGGAGGGCCAGGTGGTAGGCATATTGGGGCGCGTTGCCCCAGAGCAGCAGCAGGCGCCGCCAACCATCGGTCCGAGTGGGAATGACCCACGCTTCCAGTGTGTAGACAGGTCCCGGCTTGAGATCGGCGGTGGTCTCGGTCGTGAGATAGTGCAGCTTGGCGTCGCCGATGCCAAGCGCCAGGGCACGACCACAAACGCCAGGCAATTGATGCGCATTGACCATTGGAAGAACATCCCGGTCGCAATCGAACGCTTCGAGTGTGTGGCCAAGCGAATCGGTCAATCCGTCGTCAAACGTCCAGTGCGCGACCGGTCGATCGCCTGCCATCGCCGAGTGACACAGGCAAATCCAAACAATAGCCAATCCGGCAAATCGATTTGCGTCCATGAGTACTCTCAACCGGGATTTCCCATAAGACTTCATTAACTGTGTTCCTGCAAGCTGGCATGAACGGGCTCCACAGCCTCCATAATATCAAGAGTCCGCTTGCAGGGCACCGACTGCCTGGGAAATCTGGGTTAATATTCGCATTTCAGCCATGATGTTTCACCTTTCGGGGCGTCTATGGTAGTGGTAGCCGTGCATGAGCACGGCCGTTTTGTCCGAAAAAGGGCACTGGCGTGCCTACAGAGGCGTATCATGTTAGTTCAGATGGTCAAGTCAAGACAGGAAGTCGTTGGTGGTGCCGAAGCTGGCCGGCGGACCAGGCCCCCGAGCCGAACGGATTCCGGGAGACAACCCAGCCGACCAGCCGACACATCGCATCTCCAGTCCATTCATGCGGAAAAACGCGGAATTACTCTGAAAGGGACGAATCATGAAACGTTTTGGGAATGGTGCACGTAGTGTGACCATCGTCGTCATGGTGGCGATGATGGCAACCGCAGCCTGGGCCGGCAATTCGGCCAAGCCAGGCGCCGACCGGGTCCTGAGATTGATCCCACCGGACAGCTTATTCTGCCTCCGCGTCAACAATCTGGACAAGACCCTGTCCGACGCGTCGAGTTTCATAGCGGGGATCGCCCCCGAGGACTTCGACGCCAGGAACATGGTCATGGGCCCGTTGCCAGGAATGCTGGGCGCCGAGCGGATGGAGCAGATTCGCCAGCGCGGCAGCTTCGCGATCTACGGCGCCATAGTGCCGAACGGGCAGAATCAAGGTCCCATGGGCGGCCTGTTCGTCGGGATCATCGCGCCAGTCAAGGACTACGATGCCTTCGTAGGCGATGACAAGCCCGACGCAGACGGGATCACGACACTGACGGTCGATGGTCAGCCCAGAGCGATCGCGACACGTTTCGGTCGGTACGCACTGCTGGGCTGGCCCCACACGCGCGAACAGGTTACCAAAGTCAAGCAGATGGTGGGCGGCAAGCAAGGGGGCTTGAGGGGCGCACTGAGTGAAGGCGAAAGGGCACTGTCGGCCCAGTCGCCGATCTGGCTCTATGGCAATGTGCAGAAGGCCGGGGCGATTATCAAACCGATGGTCTTCGGCAAGCTCGAACAGATCAAGGGCGAACTGCAGAAGGCAGCGGAGAGTCAGCAGTCTCCAATCGGCGATCCCGAGGGGATCATCCGCTTCTATGCCGGCATGCTCGACGTCATGACCAGCGAAACCGCCTCAATCGCGGTGGGACTGGCCCCTTCGGCCGAGGCCTGCACGATAAGCCTGGCGTTCAAGGCCGTCCCCGGGACCGAAATGGAAGCCATGATGGCGCCCGCGTCGCAGCCGAGCAATTACAAACGGGCCCTGCCCTACCTCAACGATGGAGCGATCATCAACGTCGCGGCCGCCGTCGATCCCGTGACATGGGAGAAGAGTTACCATCGTTGGATCGAGTTGGTCCCGAAACTGATGGCCGACAACATTTCCGAAGCGGACCTGGACCAGATGAAGAAACTGACGACCAAATCGTTCCGGGCCATGGGCGATGCCGTGAGCTTCTCTTTCCAGCCGGGCGCCAACGACGACGGTGTCCCCTTCTCCATGCAGTACGTCATCGAAGTCACCGACGGCGCCACGATCGAGAAGGCGATCGCCGAGGAGTTGGCGTTGACCAACTCGGAAGCCTTCAAGAAGATCTTTGAGAACTTCGGCTTCAACATGAGCGCTAAGATCGCTCCGGAACCGACCACCTACAAGGGCGTAAAGATTAACGCCGCCCAGGTAACCTTCGAGATGGGTGAAGACGACTCGCCTCAGGGCCAGATGATCAAGCGCATGTGGGGTGGTGATGGCCTCCAATACCGCTGGGCTGTCGTGAACGATAAGTGTGTCTACACCATCGGGCCGGATGCTGAGACGGACGCCCACAAGCTGATCGACCGGGTCAAGGCGGGTGTCGACACCGGTATCTGTGCGGAAATGAAAGCTGCCATGGAGGCGATCCCCCAGGGCGCGCAGGTCGAGGCGGTCGGGACCTTGAACTATGTCCGCGTGCTCAACACCTTCGTGAGCATGATGCCGCTGCCCAATGGCAAGCAACTGCCCGAGTTGAATATCCCGACCAAGAGCAACATTGCCTTCGCTGCCGGGACGGCCGAGAAAGTCCCCATGGCATGGATCGTCCTGCCCAAGCAGCACATCATCGAAATCAAATCCGCCTTCGAGGCCCTCGAAGAAGGAACGAAGTAGCATCGCCCAGACGATACGACCGGGCGGTCGCGGGAAAACGTCCTTGGACTGGGTGGGAGAGCCCAACACATGGACTGGCCTGCGACCGCCCGGCATGTTATGATCCTGGCTTGACGTTCAAATGAAACGCTCTGTTTGGCCCGGAGATCACATGAGGGTATCGGCAATCAAGAAGGCGACGAGGTCGCGAGTCCACACGTGTAAGGATTTCCTGCGACTGGCCCGCGCCGACGACCTGCTCTCGCGGGCCGGCGGGCTGCTGATGAAGAGCAGTCCCAAGGCCACGATCTGGACGGCGGGCATCGCGCTGTCCGGCCGACTGGCCTCATCGCTCGGACTGCTCGACTTCACGCGCTGGCAGGCCCTGGCCGCTCCCGTCGTCGTCGGAGGCGGCCTGCTGGGACTCGGCGCCGCCCTGCGTTACATCCCTCGCATGCTGTCAGGCCGACTCACCGCTGTGGCCGAAGCCAACGACCTGAACCTCATGGAGGACTACCGCAAGGGCCAGGCCCTTGACCATCTCAACACGCTCTGGGACAACGTCTTCTGGTACGAATCGGCGATCCGCTACGGCACCCAAGAGCGGCAGGTCGAGCGTGACCAGATCGGCACCGTCCGCGCGTACGTCGAAGAGGCGATTCGCACATGGAGCGCGAACATCCAGGGACAACTAGGCATCGCCTCCGACAAGGATCTTGACGATGTGGTCGCCGCCATTCTCAGCGAGCGACCGCTGAGCAACAACCTGGAGAAATCGCGTAAGGGCTTTCTCGTCTCGGCCCTCTACGCCCTCAGGCATCCCCTGCCCCAGTCCAGCGAGGCCTACGACATCGGGTTCCGCCTGAACCTGTACGAGGACTTCTGCGACGGCGCCTATTTCGATCCCAGTGACACAAAGCTGTCCGAGCAGTACGCCGGCAATATCGCGTTGATGCAGGTCAAGCGCGACATCGGGTTCAGCAAACTCGATGGCATCCGCCAGGTCCCCCGGCAGGTCACCTCGAAGCTGTGGTTCTTCCTGATCACGCGCAAGGTCGCCCTGGGCGCAGGCCGGGCCGTGCAGATCCTCAACGAAAAATATGATACAGATGTATTCAATTCGCAGGTCCTACTCTGGCCCGGCGAAGAAAACGCCGCCTGGCTCGAGCAGTTCCAAGGCGCTCGCGAGGAGGTCCTCACCTGGCGGCGCTGTATCGTGACCGCCGCACTGAGCGCCGATGGCCAGCGCGCCGCGGCGGTCCTGGACCGCGCGTTCTTGCCCAGTTTCGAGTTCGCGACCGAACTGAGGGCCCGGTTCGACCCCGAGTACAGCACCGGCGCCCTCGACTACACCCGCGATGACGACGACAAGATCGTCACCAACAGCCTCGTCGGCGATCTCGAAGCCCTGGCTTACCGCAATAAGGACCTCGCCAAGGCGCGCGCCTATGCCCTGAAAGTCAAACGCGAGCAGGCCGCCTTCGTCGATTACCTGAAAACACACCACAGGGATCTGTTGAAGGATGGCCCCGCCCTTCGCGCCGTCCGAATCGCCTTCCACATCGACAAGAACGATCTCAAGAAACTATTTCAGTCCCCCGAGCGCCGAACACAGAGCACCGAGATCGATCGCCAAATCGAACAAGCCGCCGCCGAAAAAACCACCACCACCGGCCATCTCATCGCCCTGCGCCTCCACCACCAGCTAACCCGCCTCCAACTCCAAGGCTACCAAACCCTCGCCCAAGACCTCACCTATTCCTGATCGAATCGGACGTCGTCGACCCAGAAGTCGCCGCTGATGTTGCTGAAGATCGTGAAGACGATCTCGAACTTGTCCTTGCAGTCGAGGGTGACTTCGTCCTCTTTCCAGTCGAACGTGTCGCGATAGGACTGTATGTGGAACTTTCGTCTCCCGGTGGGATCTTTGTAGATGAATCCGACGTAGCAGCTATTGAACTGATTGGCCTCTCGCTTGAGGTTTCGACCTTTCACGGCGTAGCGAACGCGCAGGACGCCGGCGCCATGGGGGACCTTCTGCTGCAAGCAATACCAGATGCCCGTCTGGGCGTCGCCACTGAAGCGAACGCTGGCTTGGCCTTGTGCCTTCGTGTCGGTGTCGCGAACAATCTGCGCGTGTTTGCCCTGTCGATTGTTAGTAGCGCCGACCTGCTTGCTCACGTACATCGGCGTCTCATCGTTCCATTGTTCGAAATCCATGTCCCTCAGTACGGCCGGCTCGGGGAACGTGACGTGATAGCTCTGGGGGTCCTTGAGCCACCGTATGATCTCCTGGACGGGCTGGGCTGTGTCCAGCCAGAAATCGGGTAGATAGCCCCGCCCTTCCAGTGACTCAGCCGTGACGAACAGCTTGTGGGGCAGATGGATTCTGAGCTTCGAGTGCGGCAGGAAGTACCGGCGAATGTCGCCGAACGTGCCGATCCCGCCGGTGTTCTCGCCCACGCGAATACTGTCTTTGACCGACTTGGAGTACGCCACCGCCGCCTCGCCGGAGGAGGCCACCTTGCGGTCCATCAGGACGATCACCTGGCCCGGATAGTCCCCCGTCTGCTGAGCGCGAATCGTCGGATAGAGGCGCCACGTGCGCGTACCGGTCTTGTCAACGCCCTCACTGTCACCACCCCCCTTCCACAGTTTGGAAAGTCCCTGGGCCCAGGCGGCGGCCCCCGTGCCCGCTTGCGTAACGGGTGACCGCAGGACGGCCGACGCCATGCGCCAATGGGCCACTCTGTTCAGTGTCTGAAAGAACACTCGCGCGTACTCCGACGAACCACCCGGGTTGTTCCTAAGGTCCAGGATGAAAGCGGGACGCTCCTTCAATGTCTGGGCCGCTTCGACGTAAGGTTGAGCGCGTAAAGGCGTCATGGGAGAGCGGGGAAAGCGCTGCACGTTCAGCACGTCGACGCCGTCGATCTGGGTCAGAGTGCAGGTGTCGCGCCGTTTCGTCGCCTGGGACATGCGAGAGGCATGCAGGGGAACACAGACCTCTTTGTGATTGAATGACACCGTTTGCTGTGGGCAATAGGTATCGGACAGTGACCCCATCAAATAGTGCTTTCTGCCCTCGGGCGACAGCGTCTTGAACAGGAAGGGCTTGGGGTCGTCCTCGGTCAGTTCATCGCCCACCTGGACGCCAGAGACCGCCGCTTGGACCACAACGAAGGCGCCGTCCCGCTCCTCGACGAGAATATCGGCGCAATAGACATCCTGATGCCGGTAGAACCGATGTCCCCGATGTCCATTGATACCCAAATGCCCGTCGAATATCTCGCTGAACGACTCGGCGATCCGGTTCTCGAAATCCAGGACGCGAATCGGCTCGTCGAACTGCTCCACCGCCTCGCGCAGGCCCTGGTAGATCTCCTGGAAATCCATCCCGCGCATTTCGTAGAACTCGCGACCGCTGTATCCGTTCTGAAAGAGATACGCCAGCATCTCGATATCTTCTAAGGCCTGGGATCGCGTGATCGTCTCAGGCACAGCCGGCGCCCCGGCCGGTATGTAGAGTTCCTTGACCTCGATCGTTTCGCTCAGATTCTTCACATAGTCGCGCCAAGCTTCCGGAATCTCCCCGGCATCACAGGCGACAATCAGAAGGAGGGAAACTGTCAAAGCGCATAGGATCGATCTCATGCTCCACCTCGATTCAAGTAGCAGGCATGCGCTCGTCGGGGTGGGACGTCCCACCGACATCCCTGCAGACGAAGGCCGTACAGGCAACCGCCAGAGCTTCTCCACAAATGAACTCCCCTGACCGCACGATACCCGCATCGTAGCAATCCGCCTTTGTGGCGTCAAGACGCCGCGTACGGAAGGCGGCCCCATGGACTCCGCTTTTCGCAAAGAACGTGCAGCGCTTTGAAACGCAAAACCGGTGACATGGGGAACTTTTTTTATTGCTGCTCCGGCCGGGAGTTGCGCGATTCGGATTGGCCGCGTTTTCCGTTTTTTTCGCAAAGAACGTGCAGTTCGGCCCAATAGTAGAGGGGGCCTTTCTCGGCTGGCGCCGAGCAAGGAGATCAAAGTGTAAAGAGCAAAATGCAAGACTGTTGAAGTCATCCCGGCGCGCCGGGATTCCGCAATTTCTATTTTTGATCTTTGACATTTGATTTGAAGGTTGGCGTTCCTAGGGCCTCCAGTCTCCCGCCTGATGAAGGTTAATTATGCAAAACAAACCCAATTTCGGCGTTTTTGGGCGAGAAACGGGGGTCGGGCGGAAAAACAAAGCCAAACAAACCCAATTTTCACCGGCTCACTCTCGGGCCGAGAGGGCGCGGAAGTCGGCGCCGGTCGGGCTCTGGAAGAGACGCAACTCGAACTCGGGGACGACCGCCAGGATGTGGTCGAAGATGTCGGCCTGGATCGCTTCGTAGTTCGCCCAGACCTGGTCGCTGCTGAAGACGTAGATCTCGATGGGAAGGCCGGTCTCGGTCGGCTGGAGGTGCCGGACCAGGAACGTCATCCCCTGATGGACCTGAGGATGGTTCCGCAGATAGGCGGCGACGTAGGCGCGGAACGTGCCAAGGTTGGTCAGGTGGCGTCCGTTGATCAGGTCCGACTCGTCAATGCCGACCGAACGGTTGTGCGCGCCGATCTCTTCGAGCTTCTGATCCACGTACTCGCTGATGTGCTGGATCTCCTTGAACTTCTCGAGCATCTCGGCCGTGCAGAACTTGACGCTGGTCATGTCGATATTGATCGATCGCTTGATCCGCCGCCCGCCCGACTCGGACATGCCGCGCCAGTTCTTGAAGTAGTCGGAGATCAACGCGTAGGTCGGGATCGTCGTGATCGTCTTGTCCCAGTTCTGCACCTTGACCGTCGTCAGCGACAAGTCGATCACGTCACCGTCGGCGCCGTACTTGGGCATCTCGATCCAGTCGCCGATGTGGAGCATCTGGTTCGTCGAGAGTTGGATGCCGGCGACCAGGCCCAGGATCGAATCCTTGAAGATCAGCATAAACACGGCGGTCATGGCGCCGAGACCGCCGAGCAGCAGACTGGGCGATTTGCCCATGATGGCCGAGACGATGATAATGCCGACGATCGCATAGAGAACGATCTTGGCCGCCTGGACGAACCCCCGGATAGGCCGCTGGCGGGCCATCTCAAACGTGCGGTAGATGTCGACCAGGGCGTTGAGCAAGGCGTCGAGGACCATCAGGCCGACGATGGCCATGTACACGATAGCCGCCCGCTGGATCGTCGTCACCGTCGAGAACGACCCAGACTTACTGTAGCCAACGAAGCTGGCCAGGGCGTAGATCACCAGCGCCGGGGCCAGATGGGAGAGGCGATTGAATACGCCGCGACTGACGAGCATATCGTCCCAGACGGTCTTGGTACGCTTCACGACCTTGCGGATACCTCGGAGCATCAGCCGTTTGGCGATCAGATTGGCCAGATACGCCGCAACGATGGTGATCACGATCGCCAGGATACGGGCCAGCACGAACGCAAGTGCCTCTCCGAGCCCCAATTGCATCAACCAGTCTGCCAACTGCACCATAGCTTCCATGCTCCGCAAGATTCTGCCATTCAAAATATGCTCGGATGCGGCTTCACGTCGCCGGCCCGAGCCTCATTGCGGCAACTCTATCAGACGGGCCGATCGCATGCAAGCAACCGGTTCTGCGACGTGAGGTTGCCCAACCGCAGCGAAACGACTAAGATAGCCCGCAGGATGAAGTACAAAGCCCAAGGAACAGATCATGGACGATATGCGGAGGTATGAAGGATGGCCAAAGCGAAGTTGAAATCGATTGCCGTACTAACGGGGGGCGGGGACTGTCCCGGACTGAACGCCGTGATTCGCGCCGTGACCAAGACCGCCATCACCCGGTATGGCATGGCCGTCTGGGGCATTCAGGACGGCTATCTCGGGCTGATCGAGGGCCGCATCAACCCACTGACCTACGAAGACACCAGCAACATTCTGACCGCCGGCGGGACGATCCTCGGGACCAGCAACACCTCCAACCCGTTCAAGTTCCTCGTCGAAAGCAACGGGAAGATGAAGCTGAAGGACGTCTCGGGTCAGTGCATGGCCAACCTCAAAGAGCGTGGCATCGAGGCGCTGGCCTGCATCGGGGGGGACGGCACCATGGCCTCGGCCGCCGCCTTTGCCAAGAAGGGCCTGCCCGTGATCGGCGTGCCCAAGACGATCGACAACGATCTGGTCGGTACGGATGTCACGTTCGGCTTCGACACGGCCGTGACCATCGCCACCGAGGCGATTGACAGGATCCACACGACCGCTGGCTCACACCACCGCGTGATGATCGTCGAGGTGATGGGCCGCTACGCCGGCTGGATCGCCCTGTACGCCGGGGCGGCCGGCGGCGCCGACGTCATCCTGCTGCCCGAGATACCCTACCGATCCGAGGCGATCTGCGAGTACGTTCTCGGTCGCTCCCAGCGTGGCAAGCGGTTCAGCATCGTCGTGGTCTCCGAGGGCGCCCGTGAGAAGGATGGCGAAATCGTCGTCCGCAAGCGCATCGCCAACAGCCCCGACCCGATCCGACTGGGCGGCATCGCCAACAAACTGGCCGAGGACATCAACGAACAGACGGGCCTGGATTGCCGGGCGGTGGTGCTCGGGCACGTCCAGCGCGGCGGCACGCCCACCCCACACGACCGAACGCTGGCCACCATGCTGGGACATTCGGCGATCGAGCTGCTGGCCACCGGCGTCAAGAACCGCATGGTCGTCTGGAAGGACGGGGGGCTGTCGAGCATTTCCTTGGCTAGGGTAGCCGGAAAAATCAAGAAGGTCCCGAAGGGCCACCCGTTGATCAAGGCCGTCAAGGCCATCGGCGCCAGTTTCGGGACGTAGTGACACGGCGGATCGCCCATGCCCAAACGCCAGCCCAAGAAGACGTTCTTCTGGATCGCGACGGCTCTGGTCGCCGCGGCATCGATCCTGCTGTGGTATCTGGGTCTGCCGATCCTGTATGCCTATCTCGTCGGGATCAACGCGGTGACGATACTGCTGTATGGATACGACAAGCGCCAAGCCATTGTGGGCGGGTCTCGCGTGCCCGAATTGATTCTGCACCTGACCGCCCTCGTTGGGGGCAGTCCCGGCGCCCTGCTGGCCCAGATCCTGTTTCGGCACAAGACCCGCAAGTTCAAGTTCCGAGCCGTTTTCGTGGGCATTCTGGCCGTGCAGTTTCTCGTCGCGTTCGGCTATTGGTATTTCGTTCTTCGAGTCGCCTGAGTGAAGACGTTCCCCCAAGACATCCAGTTCCGCAAGTCCTGGCGCCGCTATCAGAAGCGTTTGCTGTCCGAGCTAAAGAACCACCTCGACGACAACCACCTGCACATCGTGGCCGCCCCGGGTTCGGGCAAAACCGTGCTTGGCCTGGAGGTGGTCCGTCGCCTGAACCAACCAACGCTGATCTTCACCCCGACCGTGGCGATCCGCGATCAGTGGGTCGACCGACTCATTCACATGTTCCGCGATCAAGGCCCCGACATCCCCGACTGGATATCGAGGGACATTCGCCATCCCAAGTTCCTGACGGTCTCGACCTACCAGGGACTGCACAGTGTCTACACAGATCAGGCGGAGGAGAAGCCCGACGAAGAGGAGAAACCATCGCAACCGGCCGCGGGCAAAGACGCCAAACCATCAGCGCGCTCTGCCGGGAAGGCCCCCCTGCTTAAGAAGCTGGAGAAACTGGGCATCCGCACGCTCGTGCTGGACGAGGCCCATCACCTGCGCAACGAATGGTGGCGCTGCCTGATCGATGTGAAGAAGCACCTGGGCGAACCGACCGTGGTGGCCCTGACCGCGACCGCGCCGTTCGACGTCTCGCCCTTCGAATGGGATCGCTACGTCGATCTGTGCGGGCCGATCGATGCCGAGATCGCCGTGCCCGAATTGGTGCAGGAGAAGAACCTCTGTCCCCATCAGGACTACGTGTATATCTCTACGCCCTTGCGCGCCGAGAAGGAGGAACTGCGCGACTTCCGCAAAGCGGTGAGCGGCTACGTCAAAACGCTCTACGCAAACGAAGTGTTCATTGCCGCCCTGGAACAGCATCCATGCGTGAGCCAGCCCAAGGAACACCTGGAAGAGATCCTGGCGGACCCGGCGTTCTATTCGAGCATCGCGTTCTTCTTGAACCATGTCCGAGGTCGGGCCCCGCGCCGGCTTCTGAGCATCATTGGGTTCTCGCGGCGTCAGTGCCCCAAGCTCACACACGAGCACCTGGAGATTCTTCTGACCGGCTGTCTCTATGCCCACGCCAAGTCGTTCGCCGCACACAAGGACCTGCTGCGTCAGATCGCCCGGGACCTCAAGCGCCTCGGCGCCATCGAGCGTCGGACGGTCAACTTGCGCAGCACGCGTCGAACCGCTCGGCTGCTGACCCGCAGCGTCTCGAAACTCAAGAGCATCGAAGAGATCATCGCGATCGAAAGCACCTCGCTCGGGCCCGACCTGCGTATGGTCGTCCTGACCGACTTCATTCGCCGGGCCGATTTCCCCAGGGACCCGACCGACCTTCAGCCGCTCAAGCGACTGGGCGTGGCGCCGATCTTCGAGCAGATCCGCCGGGCCAACGCGAACGACATACAGCTGGGCGTCCTGACCGGGACATTGACGGTGGTCCCCTGCGCCGCTCAGGAGCAACTCAAGGCCATCGCGGCCCGGATGCAGATCGACCCGACGACGATTCGATTCAAGCCCCTTCCCCACGACGAGCAGTTCTGCGAAGTCACCATGCGCGGAACCGAGAAACAGAAGATCGCCACCCTCGTCACACAACTGCTGCGTGAAGGCGGCGTCACGGTATTGATCGGCACGACCGCCCTGCTGGGCGAGGGGTGGGACGCCCCGGCGGTCAATGCCCTGATTCTCGCCAGCTTCGTGGGCTCGTACATGCTCAGCAACCAGATGCGGGGCCGCGCCATCCGCAGCCAGGAGGGCAACCCATCCAAGACGGCCAACATCTGGCACCTGGTCTGCCAGGAAGAGGGGCAGATCGAGGTGGGCGAGGACATGGCGACGCTGGATCGACGCTTCAAGGCCTTCGTCGGGGTCTCCTTCAAGAGGAGCACCATCGAGAGCGGGCTGGGTCGGCTCGGGCTGGGCAAGCCCCCGTACGATCAGGTCCGAATCGATCGTGTCAACGCCGTGATGACTCAGCAGGCCCGCGACCGCGAGGGATTGCGGACGCGCTGGGAACTAGCGTTGAAAGCCGCCCGCGCCGGCACGATGCTGGAGGAGGTCACGACCTCGCAACTGGCGCTGCCGCGCAACTTCGTCTTCACGCGCACGATCCTGGCGGTGCTCTGGCAAGCGTGGTTCTGGGGCGTCTCGATCTTCTCGCTGCTGATGCAATCGGCCCAGCGTTCGTCCGGCGAACCGGCGCTGCGCGGCCTTCTCATCCTGCTAGGGGTCGCCTCAGCCCTGGCGGCGCTGGCGGCTTTGCCCAAGTGCGGCAAGGCGCTCTGGCTGTTCCTCAGGCACGGCCCGATCGCTTCGAGCATGAAGCAAATCGGCAAAGCGCTGCTCAAGGCTCTGACTGAAGCCGAAGCCCTCGAAACCCGATCGTCGCAACGGCGCGTCACGGCCGAGCGCCGCGACTATGGGTTCGTCACCTGCTCGCTCAAGGGCGGGACCACACGGGATCGCTCCGTCTTCCTGGAGGCCCTGCAAGAGTTGATGAAGCCAATCGACAACCCACGTTACGTCCTGGTGCGCAAGAACCCCCTCGGACCCCTGATGCGCAAGGACTATCATGCCGTCCCGAAGGTCCTCGCCAAGAAAAAGGAGTCGGCCGAACACTTCGCCAAGATGTGGGCCAAACACGTCGGGCCCTGCGAACTGGTCTACACCCGCAACGTCGAGGGCCGTCAGTTGCTCCTCAAGGCCCGCGCCCAATCCCTCTCATCGGCCTTCCAGCACGGCGCCGAGCGCACCCGAACGTGGAAATAGAACTTCTGATTAGTGATCGCGGGTTTGATCCCGCCCTAATCTGCAATGTCCCGGGCTTTGGCGCGGAGGTATCGCAGCCAGGCACCGATGACAGCCGAGGGCATGTCGTTTTGCTGGGCGTACTGCTCGATGGTCTTGCCCCAATAGAAGCTGATGTAGCCATCGACCATGTCTCGCGAACCGTCGATGAAGACGTCCATCTCTTCCTGGCTGCAACTCAAGGGAAACATTTCCTCGATGACGAGGGGCCTGCCGACATCGTAGGCGGCCAGCGCTGTGAGGGCTTTGTCGACTTCACCTTTCTTCGGATAGAAGTGGACACTGACGAAATCGAGATTGGCACTGACCGGCTCCGAGTAAAAGAGCGGCTTGGCCTTCGGGAACGTGTGCACCCAGGGGATGACACCGACCGTGACCATGGCAGACGGATCGTGCCTGCGGATGGCGGCGACCAACTTGTCGACCCAGGCCTTGGCGACCTGCTCGCGCGTGCGACCGGCCAAGTCCAGACTGATACGCTGGACGAAATACTTGCCATCGAACGCACCGCCCAACCAGTCGGTCTCGACTTTGTCCGCGCCGGGCAGGATCGGTTCGTTCATCAAGTCGTAACAGAAGACGGCTGGACTATGCGCACACGTCCTGGCGACCGCTTCCCAGAAACGGGCCTGGACGTCCCAGCGTGCGGACTCGCTCAGCGCATCGTACCAGGCCGGCATATCCTGCTTGTGGTAGCAACCCAGACCGGTGATATCGAGATAGAGACCGATCCGCTCGGCCAGCGCGACGAGTTGGGCCAGTCGCTTAAGGGCCGCCTCGTTCGGATCCCGCGCCGTCGCCATGAATCGTGCTGTCTGGAGGTGGACGCGAACCACGCGGGCCCCCAGCGCCTTGATTTCCTGGAAATCCTCGACAACAGTGGGCCATTCGGAGTGCCAGTAGTCTTCCAGGAGTCGCCCGGCATCGTCATGGTCGTAGTTGACACCCCAGGCAACGAATCGGTCTCCCGATTCGGCTCGGACAAAATGGGAACCGTCGGCGCTGGGACGAATCCGTTCGACCCGAGCAGCCCAACCAACCGCCGAGGTCAGTAGAATAACGATAGCAATGCCGGCGCGGACTTGCATCATCCTCGTTCATACCTCCCATCTCGATGCCAAGCGAAGTAGCAAGCTGACGCATGGTATAACACACGGGGAACGATTGAACCAGACGATTTTGGCGCGGAGTGGTGGCGCGGGTGTAACGCCGTTCGTCGCCGCGACACCTGGCTGGGGCGAACGGGCGCGCGGGGATTAGCGGCTAGGGCTTAGCAGGCCTAGCTTTTCGATCTCAGCCATGAGCTTGTCCTTGCAGATCGGCTTGACGACGTAGGCCTCGCACCCTTCGCGGAAGGCCCTGAAGATATTGATCGAGTCGTCGAGGGCGGTGGTCATGATGACCTTGACGCCGTCGAGGCCGCCGATGCCATGCTCGTTCTCGATCCGGCGGATCTCGGTCAGCGCCTCGCGTCCGCCCATGCCGGGCATCATAATATCCAGGCAGATCAGATCGTAAGGCTGATCCGCTTCGAGCGCCTCGGTGAAGGCCTCAACCGCCTCGCGCCCGTCACAGGCGACGTAGCAGTCAGCGCAATCGGTCAGATAGGTCTGCAGCAATTTGCGCGAGATGAAATCATCTTCCACAATCAAACACTTCATCGACGTTCTCCCTTGTTTCTCTTGTCTAACCACACGTTGTGTGGGCCGTTTGGCGTTGGGCTTCCTGCTGCTTGGCTCTCTCGATCCAGTCGGGCCGAGAGACGAAGGTTTCAAAACGTTCGAACTCCGCCTGGATCTCGCGGAGGCGCTCGCCGGCTTCGGACAGGTCGCCTTCCGAAGCCATACGCTCCAGGACGCGAGCGGGCTGCGAGAGTCGCTCGGCGCCGAGATTGGCGGCCGACCCCTTGATGCTATGGGCGTAGAGCTTGACGTTCTCCACGTCACCGGCCTGCACCGCCTCGATCAGCAGGGTCAGGCGCTCTTTGTTATCCTCCAGGCAGATCGGCATCAACTCTCGGGCCAGGTCCTCTTCCACGATCCGAGAGATGAGCCGGCCCCACTCGATGATGATCGCATTGGCATCGCTGTCCGGGGCGGACCGTTCTTGACCCTCTGTCGCCGATTCACCCCCATCCCTATCGTCCTCGTCGCGAGGTTGGAGGTATTCCGTCAGGACCTCCAGCAATCGATCGCGCTCGATAGGCTTGGTCAAATAGTCGTCGCAGCCGGCGTCGAGACACGCCTGACGGTCCTCCTTCATGGCATGGGCGGTCAGCGCGACGATCGGCGTAGTGACGCCGCACTCGCGCAACTGCCGCGTGGCTTCGTGCCCGTTCTTCTCAGGCATCTGCACATCCATGAGGATCAGGTCATACGCCTCACGGGTCGCCCTTTCAATCGCCTGGTTGCCGTTATCGGCCAGCGTCACCTGCACGCCGAGCCGCTCGAGCATCAGCTTGATGAGAAGCTGATTGGTCTTGACGTCTTCGGCCACGAGGAGTCGGCCATGGAACTGGGTCTCACTCGTACGATGAGGCTCGGTCTCACTGGACTGACTGGACGGAAGATTCGACGTCGCCGCATGGTCCAACGGACAAAAGCCGGCCGGCATGGTCAGAGAGAAGACCGAGCCCTGCCCCGGCTCACTGTCGACGGAGACCGCCCCGCCGAGGAGCCCGACTAGTTTCTTGGTGATCGTCAATCCCAATCCCGTTCCACCATACTTCCGGGTCGTGGTCCCGTCGGCTTGCGTGAACGCTTCGAAGACAGATTCCTGCTTCTCTCGGGAGATGCCGATGCCCGTATCCTCGACATCGAAACGAAGGCACGGATCGGCGTGATCCCCATCGAGGAAAACACGGACGTGGACATGACCAGTCTCGGTGAACTTGATCGCATTACTGATGAGATTGACCAGACACTGCCTCAGACGCGACGCATCGGTGTGCATCATCGCGGGCACGTCCGGACTGCAGACGATCTTGAATTCCAGTTGCTTCTTGTCGGCCAGGGAGCGCATCATCGCCTCGATGGAGTCCAACACCTTCGCCAGGTTGCAGTCCTCCATCTCGACTTGAAGTCGACCCGCCTCGATCTTCGACAAATCGAGAATATCGTTGATCAGACTCAGCAAGTGACGGCTGCTGTCACGGATGATCTCGACGTATTCCTTCTGCTCGGTAACGAGTTCATAACTGGCCAGCAGGTCACTAAAACCGATGATCGCATTCATCGGCGTACGGATCTCGTGCGTCATATTGGCCAGGAATTGACTCTTGGCGGCGCTGGCCGCTTCGGCGCGGGCCGCCATCTCGCTGGCTCTCTTGCTGGTTTCCATCAACTCGCGGCTCATCTGCTCGGCCTCTTCCTTGGCCCGTTGCAGACGCCCCTCGGCCTCCTTACGCTCGGTGATGTCGAGGTGCGTGCCGCACGCCCGCAGCGGTTTTCCATCCTCGTCCCGTTCGATCACTTTGCCCTTGTCCAGAATCCAGACCCAGCGATCTGACTGGTGCCGAAGCCGGTACTCGACCTCGAAAGAAGGCGTCTGTCCCTGAAAATGAGCGTTCACAACGGTCCAAACCCGTGACACATCACCGGGATGGAGAAACTCCTCCCAAGTACTCACATGCGGCTTTACTTCGTCTAGTGTGCGGCCCAGCATTTCCGCCCAGCGAGCGTTGAAGCTGACGTCGCCTGTCACGATATTCCAGTCCCACGTCCCCAGGTCGGCACCGGAGATGGCGAGGTTCAGGCGTTCCTCGCGCTCCCGAAGTGCTTTTTCGGCCCGTTTCCGCTTGGTGATATCCCGTACGACGGCGATCGATCCGCTCGGCATACCATGCGAATCGGTCAACACGCTCAAGGAGATGCTCACATCAACGACCGCACCGCTCTTGCGAATCATCCTGGTTTCCAGGTGATGCTGCATACCCTTGCGTCGAACGTGCTCGCTACGGATGCGCTCCCACTCTTTGGGCGGATAGAGTGACTTGACCGAGCAATGGTGGAGATCGTCGCGATCCATCTCCAGCAGATCTTCGGTCAGTCGGTTCCAGGAAACCAGTCGCTCGGCTTCATCGGCCATCATGATCGCCACGGCGGAGTTCTCGAAGATCGTGCGGTAGCGTACCTCGGTCACGCGCAACTGACGTTCGTATTCTTTTCGTTCGATGGCGTAGCGAATCACGCGGGCCAGGACGGCACTGTCGATGCTGTCCTTACTGAGATAGTCCTGCACGCCCTGCTGCACGGCGTTGATCGCGACCTCTTCATCCTCGAGTCCACTGAGCACGACGATCGGAATCTCATCCATCCAGGGTTGGAGGGTGGATACGGAACTGAGCCCATCACTATCGGGCAAGCCCAAGTCCAACAGCACGATATCGGGCGTTTCCTTCTCGAGCAGCGCCACGGCGTCCGCCAGCGACGCGGCCGACAGAACCTTGGCAATATCCAGAGCGGACTCTTTCAGACCGCGCTTGAGCGCCATGCTGTCCACCAGATCATCTTCGACGATCAGAATCGTGATCGCCCCATTCGGCCCTGAGATCATCTGCTGTCCCCCAATTGTTGCCAAGCCAGGCTGGCCGGATCAGACACTGACCGCCGGGCACCCACATGAGCTATCGGGGAACCACTACGCTGGCTATGGAGAATCTCGACAGGCCCGAGAAAAACGACGTTCAACGCCGTGGTTGCCCGCGCAAGAGGAAGAAACTCGAAGCGGATTCCGATAAACCACGGCGCGGTCAGAACAGGAATGCCAGCAGTTCACCCGGCTCGATCCGGAAGAACGAGCCCTTGCCCTCAAAGAAGGTGTGGACTCCGATCAGGTGAATGTTCAGATCGGACCACTGCATGATTCGCCCCGAATCCGTCCGTCGGACCATGGTGACGCGTTTGCAGGCGTGATAGGCGTCCGGCCACGGACAGGGGATCACGCCGCGGGCCTCTTCGATCCGAGCCTCGCACCCGGGGTCGATCGGCATCCAGTTCTCCAGGCCCTTGATCGCCGCGTCGGTCACCTCCTGCATGCGGGCGGCGACCTGCTGAGCCGTGACGTCGAGGCGCGCCAGTTCGGCCGCATCCGCGTCGATCACCTCGGCAACCGGACGCGGATCGCTGCCCATGAACCCGCCGGCCACGAAAACGGAGGATCGCAGCATCGTCTCGAGCTTCTGCATGTCAGGTGGCTGTTTCATCGGTTGGCCCGCCCAATACGTCACGCGAACTTGTCGTAGAAGATCTTGGCCTCCTCGACGCCCAGCCCTTTGAGGACCGCGATCGAGGCGTCGATCATGCCTGGACTGCCACAGAGATAGGCCTCGTAATCGGCCGCCTGCTCCAAGCCGCGCTGCACCGCTTCGGTCACCAGCCCTGTCTGCCCGGCCCAGACTTGGCCCTCCTTCGGTCGCGCCACGACCGGGACGTAGCGATAGTCGGCCAAGTCCGACTCGAACCGGCTCATCAGTTCGCCCAGGAACAAATCATCGGGATCGTTGGCGCCAAAGTAGTACACGGCCCGGCGCGGATTGGCGGTGTTCTTCATGTGGTGCAACATGCATTTGATCGGCGCCATCCCCGAACCGCCGGCGATGAACACCATGGGCGCATCGGACTCGGAGAGTTGAAAATCACCATAGGGACCGTTGATGCGCACCTCATCACCCTCCTTGAGGTGCTCGAAACAATAGGTGGTGCAGATCCCACCGGGCACAAGGCGAATGATCAGTTCGATGACATTGCTCTCGGCGGGGTCGGAGGCGATGGAATAGGCCCGGTAGACCTCCGAACGGCTCTTGCCATAGGGCGGCGTGAGCAACTGCACGTACTGGCCCGGAATGAAGTTCATCGTCGTCGGCTCGACCAGTTCGAAGCGAAACAGCTTGATGTCGTCGGTCAAGTCAGTGATTGTGGCGCAGCGACAGACATACTCCTGAATGCTGAGCAGTTCGGTGGGCACCTCAATGCGCAGATCGCTGCGAACCTTGACCTGGCACGAGAGCCGCACGTTCGACTCCCTCTCCTGAGCATCCAGATAAGGCTCTTCGGTAGGCAGCAGCGGTCCGGCCCCCTCCAGGACCTTGACCTTGCAGAGGCCGCATGTGCCCCGGCCCCCACAGGCGCTCGGGATGAAGAGCTTCTCGGCCACCAGAGACGAGAGCAGGCTGTCGCCGCCCTGGACGGTGATCTTTCGGTCCTCGTTGACGGTTATTTCGCAGTCCCCGTAATTGGCCAGGAAGTATTCCGAGACCGCCAGCAGCGCCGCCAGAGAAGCCGCGATGGAACTGACCACCAGAACCGCGATGAGTATCGAACCGATCATAGATTTCGTCGGGCCGGGCAAGCCCCGCCCTGCCTATTGCCCCTGCAACACGCCTGTGAATCCGATGAAGGCCAGCGCCATCAGGCCGGCGATAATCAACGTGATCCCGGGCCCCTGGAGCCCTCTGGGAATCCGCTCGTGGGCCAGTCGCTGGCGAATGCCGGCCATCGCCATGATCGCCAGGAACCAGCCGACGCCACTGCCCAGCCCGTAACCAATGGTGACAATGAACGAGTAGTTGCGGATCACCATGAACAGCGAGGCACCGAGAATGGCGCAGTTGACCGTGATCAAGGGCAGAAAGACGCCCAGCTTGTGATACAGGAACGGAGAGAATCGCTCGATCGCCATCTCCACGAACTGGACGAACGCCGCGACAATGATGATAAACAGAATGAAGCGGAAGAACTGCAGGCCCAGGGGCACGAGGACATAATGATACGCCAGCCAGTTCAGCAGCGTCGTTGTCGTCATGACGAAGATGACCGCCAGGCCCAGACCGAAGGCGGTCTTGACCTCCCGCGAGACGCCGATGAACGGGCAGAGCCCGAGGAAGTAGGCCAGGAGAATATTCTGCGTGAAGATCGCCGAGACGCAGACCGCCAGGGCTTGCCACACTTCTGCTGTCACGTTCATTTCGCCTTCTCCTCTCGCGAAATCTGGATCGACCGGAACACCCACACGACGATCGCAAGCATGAAGAACGCGCCGGGAGGCATGACCATGATGATCCACTTGTCCCACATGGGCCCGCCGAAGAAGGGTACGGAGAACCCCAGGAACGTGCCCATCCCGAGGACCTCGCGGAACGTCGCGACGATCAGCAGGATGAAGGTGTAGCCCAGTGCGTTGAAGAAGCCGTCCAGGAAGGCGGTCGCCGGCGGACTGCTGGTGCCACACGCCTCGCAGCGCCCCATCACAATACAGTTCGTGATGATCAGGCCCACGTAGGGCCCGAGGTTGCCACTCATCTCAGGCCAGTACGCCTTGAGCAGAACGTCCACGATGATGACGTAGAACGCGATGATCAGCGTCTCGACCATCATGCGAATGTTCCGCGGCGTGAACGTGCGCAACAGCGAGACGGTCGCCGAACTCAGGGACAGCGTGAAGATCAACGCCACGCACATCACCGCGGTATTCAAGACGAGGTTCGTCACCGCCAGCGTGCTGCAAATCCCCAGGACCTGCTTGAAGATGGGGTTGTTGCGCCACAGACCTTCGATGGCGATCTGCCGCGTCTCGGATGGGGCGCCCGCGGGAGTCATCTCGCCCCTCCTCTCTCGCCCACCTGAGAATGCCAGGCGTTCAGAGACGCGTTGATAATCCGTTCGAGTCGCGTGCTGGTCTGGGTCGCCCCGGTGACAGCATGAACGTCGGACGGACCCAGGTCCTCACCGGGTCGCTTGAAGCGAATGAGCTTCTCGTCTGACCCCAGTTTCTTGTCCTTGAACTGGTCTTGGAACGGCGCCTTGGCGATCTCGGCGCCGAGACCCGGGGTCTCGTTCTGCTCGTAGAGGACGATCCCCGTGACGGTGTTCCGGTCGGCATCGACGCCGATGATCCCCTTGATCGGCGCCCAGAAACCCTGTCCCGCTATCGGCAAGGCATAACCGACGACGCGTCCCTCCTGTTTGAGCGTGTAGGCGCCACCGGAGGTCTCATCCGGTTCGGTGACCTGATCGGTGAAGGCGCTGTGAATCTGCAGGGAACTCATACGGGTCTGGTCAAGCTGAGGAAAGACGGTGACCACCGCCCGCTCGAAAGCCAGCGCTTCATTGGCCTGAACGCGCGTGCGCGTGATCTGCGTGAAGCCGATAACAATGGAACTGAAGAGCGCCGTCACGGCGAACATGTACAGAACGGGATACCATCGTTTCTCGCGCATCAGGCCTTCTCCCGCGCCTTCCGCCTGGCGGCGTGGGCCTTGGCGGCGTAGTCCAGGATGGGAGCGAACATGTTGCCGATCAGAATCGAGAACATCAGACCCCCGTTGAAGATCGAGAAGTTCCTGATCACGACGGTGCAGGCGCCGATAATAATCGCATAGGCAATGCGAGCAAGCTCGGTGCGCGGCGAACTGACCGGGTCGGTCGCCATGAAGAAGGCGCCGAAAAGGAAGCCGCCGCCCAGCACCGCCGGCCAGGCCCCGGGGACCGGCTCAACTCCACAGAAGTACAGAAGTTGGTTCAGCACGGCGTAGGTGCCAATCAGCCAGAGGATGATCGTCCGACTGGCCGTCTTGGTGACGAACAGGTAGATGCCTCCGAGGGCGATCAACAGAACGCTGGTAACGCCCATCGTCCCACTGAGACGCCCCAGGAGCAGCGCCTTGAACAGGACGCTTGGCTTGACGGCGACGCGATCGCCTTCGGCGATTTCGAAGGGAATCTCCGAGGAGGATGCATCGGTGGACTCCAGGGCTATTTTGCCCGCCTTGAGATAGGCCATGGGAGTGGCGCCCGTCGTGGCGTCGGGTGTCACGACTGTGGACCAGCGGTCCAGAGCCCCCCAGAACCCATCGGCAACGGGCGCCCATGTCCCCGTCAAAGCCACGGGAAAGCAGACGTAGACAAAACAGCGACCGGCCAGAGCGGGATTGAAGATATTGCGACCGAAGCCCCCGAATATCTCCTTGGTGAACATCACCGCGAAGACCACGCCCACGGTCAGAACGTGCCAGGGGACGGTCGGAGGCATCACCAGGGCCAGCAACGTGGTGGTCACAAAGACCGCCTCGGTGACCGGCTCACCCCGCGCGCGGGCAAAGGCGTACTCGGTCAGGAAGCCGACGGCGCCCGCCCAGAGGACCACGCCCAAACAGCGCCAGCCGAAGAAATAGACCGCGCCCACCACGCAGGGCAACAAAGCGACCAGCACGCGACGCATGGCCCGCTGCTTGAGCAGGATTTTTTTGGCCTTTTTCTTCTCAGCCATCCCTAGATATCCCAATCTCGTCGTGTGGCGATATACTACTGTTCCACAATGGCCCAGACAAGTACAACATCCGGTAAAATGGCTCTCGTACCTGACCACCGACCGACGTCACAGAGAGGTGATACGGAGAATTGACAGAATAGTTTCTACTCCTTAGACAAAACAATGACCGCGCCCTTGTCTTTATCTATGAACTGGCGTGTAACCTGAGGACGACCTCTTGGATAAGCATTCAGTCGACGACTCCATACACGGGGCTCTGATCCGGGACGACCCGGCGGCCATCGAGCTGATCTGGGATCGATATGCCCACGATCTGCTGGCCCTGTTCAGCGCCGTGCTGGGTTCGCGACATGAGGCTGAGGACGTTCTGCAGACGCTCTTCGTCAGAATCGTGCGTAAGCGTCAAGCCCTGGCCGGCGCCAAGCGGCTGGACGCGTATCTGTTCCGAATGGCCCGCAACGAGGCGGCCACCTATATCCGAAACCGTCGGCGTCCGAGAGCCCCCCAGCCCTGGCTGGCATCCAACGAGCCCGGGCAGCAGCAGTACGATCTGGCCGAGCAGTTGCAGGTGGCCCTGAGCCGGTTGCCCGAATCTCAGCGGGAGGTGGTGGTGTTGAAGATGTATCGCGACAAGACGTTTCAAGAGATCGGCCGGCTGTTGGGCGTGTCCCTGAACACCGCGGCCAGTCGCTACCGTTATGGTCTGGAAAGACTGCGAAGCCTGCTGAAGGACGTGAGATCATGAACGAAACCAATGGCGAAAACGAACGCATCGAGCGGATTCTCAAACAAGTCCATTCGCCTGAGCCTTCGGATGAACTGAGAGATCGGGTAACCACCTCCGCACGAGAGGCATGGGGGCAGACCCCGACGGACATTCCCTGGCAGGTCCCCTTGAGACGGCTGGCGCTGTCGGCCGCGGCGGCAGTGGTCATCGTCTCGCTGGCGAACCACTTCAGCCACTTCGGAGTGCCGGAGACCGGTCCAAGGTATCATATGGCAACACCGGAGAGGAGCCCCAATCGTAAAACCGAGCCGGAGGACCCTCTGATCCCCTTGATGAATCGACTAATCCAGACCGGGCGCCGATCGAGTCGGACCGATGCACCGGCCCTGCGCCGCTACCTGGAGAACGTCCAGAAGATCCTGCAGGAAACAGAGGGGGGTGACACCCAAGAGGCGCCCACACCCACGAAAAGCGGGAGCCGACTGCTTCGGAGTCACTTCGATTCCCGAACCTACTCCTGAGGACAAGACTGAAGGGAAGTTACTAATGCGAAAGAGAACCGTGAAGCTCCTGACCGGTCTGGCGATCGTACTGGTCGCACTGGGTGTCATCTACGCCATCTGGGTGGGCGTCTCAGCCGCCAAGCTGCGCCGCGCGTATGCCGCTCTGGAGGCCGACGGCCGTCCCATGCGAATCGTCGACGTTGTCCCGCCCGAGGTAGACAAAACGGAGAACGCCGCGTTGCTGTATGAGAGCGCCAGCCGGCTTCTGGAGGCCCAGCCTGCCCCCGAGACGAATCTGCTGGAGTACCTGGGGGATCTCTCCGATGCGCTCGCGAAGGATTCTCTCGAAGCCGACAAGCGTTCGGAACTCCAAAGCCTCCTGCAGGAAGAGGCCGTCACTCACGCCCTATTCGCCATCCAGCAGGGCGTCGAGCGTCCAGCATGTCGCTTCGACCTGGATTACGACGCGGGCGTGAACATGCTCTTGCCCCACCTGAAGAACCTGCGAAACCTGACGCGGATCCTCGGCGCCAAGGCCCGCTTCGAAGCCGAGGCGGGTCGGTCCGACAGTGCCTGGAACCTGGCTCTAACGCAACTGAAGCTGGCCGACGCACTGCGAATCGAGCCGATTCTCGTCAGCCAGATGGTGCGGGCCGCCTGCATTCGAATATCGTGTCGGACCATTCAGCGACTCTGCGCTATTGCGCCACCGAATCAGCAGCAGTACAACAACCTGCGGGACGCGCTCCGAACGCTCGACGATCTCGCGCCGCTCGTTCGCGCCACCGACGGCGAGCGACTGATCTTCGGAGAAACCATCTTCACACTGCCCCGAGGCGAACGGCACCAGGCCCTGGCGATGCTGGCCGTCGGAGACAGTGCGCCTGGGATTGTCCGCCTTCTCTTCGTCTGGCGGGTGTCCTTCAAACCGCTCTTTCTGGCCGACCACGCCACGTATCTGCGCACCATGCGGAAGCACGCCCAAACCTTTGAGCGTCCCTACTCCCCCAACGAGATGGAAGCATTGGAAACGATAGTCGAGAAGCAAGTCACGCACCTCGACCTCCTCACGAGGATCCTCGTGCCCGCGATTCGCAGGGTGAAGGAGGTCCATACGCAAATGGCCGCCGAGGTCCGCATCACACGCGTCGGGCTGATGCTGCTGCGCCACAAGAACACACACGCCGCCTACCCCGAGACCTTGGCCGACCTGTCGCTTGAAGGTCTCGACGATCCTTTCACCGGAGATCCACTGAGGTACGAACTCGAGACGGACGGTTTTACGCTTTACAGCCTTGCCACTGACCAGGAGGACAACCAAGGGCGTCCCCAGGTCCCCAAGGACGACGCCCACTACGATATCGTCTGGCGCTTCCCGAGCGAAACCACACGATAGCCGGGGGAGTCTTCTGAATCTGTTGCACTGCAGCGTCCCAGTGGGTATCCTATCGGAGACGGAAACGGCAATGACGTAAGCATTGCCTGGTCTCTAGGGATGTCCCGCAATGAGAGCGAATTGTGTCATCCTCATCAGTCTTCTGGCCCTGACGACGGGGGCATGGGGCGTCCCCAAGCAACCGGAACGCAAGCCGCAGCCCAAAGAAACGCTGAACCTGGCGGAGATCCCCTTCAAGATCGTCCATGAGACGTATCGCGAGACGGAGGGGCGTGAGAACTGGGAGCTGTTCATCATGAACGCCGACGGTTCCGACCCGGTCAATCTGACCAATACGCCGGATGTCGATGAGATGTATCCCCATGTCTCACCCGATGGCACAAAGATCTCCTTCGTTGTCGACAAGGGCTCGCGCCGGAACAAAGTTCGGCACGTTTACTATATGAACATCGATGGCACCGACCGCGTCCATGTAGCCGAGAACGCCCGCCAGCCCTGCTGGTGTTTCGACAGCAAGAGCCTGGCCTATCTCACGGGGGAATACAAGCGCTACAGTTCGCGCGAATACGCCACGGACGCCTTGATGTACTACTACCTGGAGAACGCCTGGCACAGGCCCCACGAGAACGACGAACTGCACCATGTCTACGCCATCTGCTGGTCGCCCGATGGCAAATGGTTCCTGGGCGCCGTCCATGGAGGGATGGGCTATAGTGACACGATCATCGCATTCGACGCCTTCGGCAAGCGCGTCTTCGACCTGGCCGAATGGGGCGTCAAGGGTTGTCGCCCCGAGTTCAGCTTCGACGGGACGAGAATGGTCTGGGGGGAGACCGACTGGAATCTCCAGGTCGCCGACATCAACACGAACGGCCCGAAACCCCGCGTCGACAACATTCGCGAGATCGTGCGGTGTGGACGCAAGTTCAAGGTCTACCACGTAGATCTGTCACCCAATGGGAAATACATCACCTTCAGCTATGGTCCTTCCCGGGGAGGCCAGCAGGTGAGCGGGCGGGCCCAGGGATGGAATATCTGCATCGGCGACCTAACCGGCAAGTGGGTCGAGATCACCAACAACGGACTTCAGAACAAGGAACCCGACTGGGTGCCGATCGTAACGCCCGGTCGATAGCCATCGACCGATTTCAAGAGACAATTCGTTTGCGACAAGAGAGGAGTATGCAACATGAGAGAATCATCAGGCTCTGTAACACGACAGTTTTGCGGCGTCATGCTCTGCCTTCTGGGCGTTGTGCTCTTACCCTCGGTAGCGATGGCCGATGGGCACGATTTGCCGGCGGCGCCGGGAATGCGGCTGAGCCCCTACCCCAGTTCCGAACTGGATCTGGCGGCCTGTCCCTTCAAGCTCGTGTATGAAACGCTGCGCGAGACGGACGGCAAAGAGAACTGGGAGTTGTACATCGTCAAGGCCGATGGTTCCGAACCGGTCAATCTCACCAAAACGGCCAACATCGATGAGTTGTATCCCCACGCCTCACCCGATGGGACGAAGATCTGCTTCGTCGCCGATGAGGGCACGGGCCGCAACAAGGTGCGCAACGTCTACTACATGAACCTCGACGGAACTGGTCGCGTCAAGGTCGCCGAGAACGCCCGCCAGCCCTGCTGGAGTGGCGACAGTCAAAGAATCGCCTATCTCAAGGCCGAGTTCAAACGCTATACGAAGACCGACTATGCCACGAAAGAGCTGATCTTCTACGATCTCAAGACCGCTCAGCACACGCCCCACCCAAACAAGAAACTGCACCATCTCTACAACATCTGTTGGTCGCCCGACGGGAACTGGTTCGTCGCCACCGTGCATGGCGGCATGGGACATGGCCACGCCATCCTCGCATTCGAAGCCCAGGGAACGAAGGTGTACGATCTGACGAAATATGGCGTCACGGGCTGCCGGCCCGACCTGTGCTTCGACGGCGCGAAAGTCACCTGGGGTCTGACCGACTGGGACCTGGGCCTGGCCAAGATCGATTTCGAGGCGCCGGCCCCGAAAGTGACGAAGGTGGACCGCTTCGTCAAATGCGAGAAAGAATGCGAGGTCTATCACACGGACTTCTCGCCCGATGGCCAATACATCGCGTTCAGCTATGGGCCCAAGGCAGGCGAGCAGGTCGGGGAAAAGGCGCCCGGCTGGAATATCTGCATCAGCGATCTGCAGGGCAAATGGGTTCAGATCACCACGGACGGTCATCACTGCAAAGAGCCCGACTGGGTGCCGGTCAAACCGTAATCACTGACAAAGACATTCGTTGATGAGGAAACCGATGGTTTTGAGGTTCGTCAGATTCAAGATGATGATGCTGGTTGCATGCGCGGGGCTGGCCCTTCTCGGCGGTTGCCAGCAGGAACCGGACAACACGGCAGCGTCCGAGGTGGTGACAACCGCCAGCGGCGTGGAAATGGTGGTCATTCCGACGGGGTCGTTCGATATGGGCAGCAAGAGGGGCATGCCGGACGAGTCACCCGTACACAAGGTGCAAATCAGCTCCTTCTGGATGGATCGCTACGAGGTGACGCAGGATCAGTTCGCCAAGTACGAGATGCCCGACCCGTCTCACTTCAAGGGTCCCAAACAGCCCTTGGAGCAGGTCAATTGGACGGACGCGGCGATCTACTGCAACGAGCGGTCGCTGGCCGAGGGGCTCGTACCCTGTTACGATGAAGAGACCTGGGCCTGCAACTTCGCCGCCAATGGGTATCGCCTGCCCACCGAGGCCGAATGGGAATACGCCTGCCGGGCCGGGACCGCCGGGGCCTACAGCTTTGGAGGCGATGCGCGACAACTGCAAAACCACGGCTGGTCGGCCGACAACGCCGGGGGCAAGACCCATCCGGTCGGAGAGAAGAAACCCAACCCCTGGGGGCTCTACGACATGCATGGCAACGTCGCCGAATGGTGCAACGATTTCTATGCCGAGGACTACTACGCCAGTAGCCCGACCGAGGACCCGAAGGGCCCGGCCCAAGGCGAAGAGCGCGTCCTGCGGGGCGGCGCCTGGAACTCCAGCGCCGAGAGTTGCCGCTCGGCCTACCGATCCAGCGACCCCTCGATCGACGACACCTGCCTGGCCAGCGACGCGATTGGCTTTCGCTGTGTCCGCAGCGCGGCGACCGAGAATCCACAGACGGAGGCCACCTCCGCTAAGAAACATAATCCAATGTCGCGAACGGGACTCGTCTACGATGACGTCTACCTGAAGCATCAGACCACACCGGGACATCCCGAGTCGCCCAAGCGACTGGAGGTGATGCTCGACGGAATGAAGGCGGCGGGACTGCACGCCAAACTCGTTCATCTGAAACCTGAGCCGGCGACGAAGCAATGGTTGCATACCGTTCACGCGCCCGACTACGTGGAGCGCGCCGAACGAAGTTGCGCCGAAGGCGAGCCGTACCTGGACTCAGGCGATGTCCCCATCGGACCGGACTCCTACAATGTGGCAACCATCGCCGCCGGAGGCGTCCTCACCGCTATCGATGCGATCATGGAGGGAAAGATCGACAACGCCTTCTGCGCCGTCCGCCCGCCGGGGCACCATGCCCTGAAGGACAAGGCCATGGGATTCTGCATCTTCAACAACGTGGCGATCGGCGCCCGCTACGTCCAGCAGAAACACGGCCTGAACAAGATCCTCATCGTCGACTGGGATGTCCATCATGGCAACGGGACCCAGGCGATGTTCTACGACGATCCGAACGTGCTCTATTTCAGCGTCCATCAATGGCCCTTCTACCCCGGCACGGGCAGCGCCGCGGAAACCGGCGTCGGTGCTGGAGAGAACCTGACGATCAACGTCCCCCTGCCCGCCGGCTCGGGTGACGCCGAGTTCATCGAGGCATTCGAGCAGCGACTGCGTCCGGCGGCGCTGGCCTTCGATCCCGACTTCGTATTCATCTCGGCCGGGTTCGACGCCCAGGCCAACGACACGCTGGGCGGCATGACCGTCACGCCCGGCGGCTTCGCCCAACTGACGCGGATGGTCATGGAGATCGCCGCCAAGTGCAGTGAGAACCGTCTCGTCTCCGTACTCGAAGGAGGCTACGGCTTGAACGCCCTGGCCGCTTCCGTCGAGGCCCATATCCGCACGCTGATGATGTAGAACGAATCGCGTATGCTCTTCCAGACCTGGTCATTCTTAGCCTTCTTCGCCATCGCGTACCCTCTCTACCTGCTCATCAAGGGGACCCGATTCAGACTCCCCTTCCTGCTGGCGACCTCGTACGTCTTCTATGCCTGGCTCGACCCGTGGTACCTGGTCCCCATTGTCTACACGAGCATCGTAGACTACCTGGTGATCGCCGCGATGACCAAGAGTCGGCGTAAGGGTCGCTGGCTGTTCGTGAGTGTCGCCAACAGCCTGATCCTCCTCGGCCTCTTCAAGTACGGCGCCTTCATCACAGGCAATCTCAATGGCCTACTCTCGGCGCTGAGCGTCGGGTACACCATCCCCGAACCAGGTCGCTTGCTTCCGGCCGGGCTGTCCTTCTATCTCTTCCAATCCATGGGCTACGTCATCGACAGCTACCGGGGCACCGTCGCCCGCGAGAAGAGTTTCGTCGCCCACGCCGTCTTCGTCGCCTTCTTCCCCCGACTCCTGGCCGGACCGATCGAGCGGGCGGGGAATCTGTTCCCTCAGTTGCACGAGACGCCCAGGATCAAGCGCGACGACTTTGCCGATGGACTATCCCTGTTCGTAGTGGGCCTGTTCAAGAAGATCGCACTGGCCGATTATCTGGCCCTCTACGTGGGCAAGGTCTACGCCGCACCGGGCGAGTTTCAAAGCCCCGCTCTGCTCCTGGCCACCTTCCTGTTCGCCTGGCAGATCTACTTCGACTTCAGCGGGTACACCGACATGGCGCGGGGAATCGCCCGGATGATGGGGATTCGCCTGATGCTGAACTTCAACAACCCCTACCTGGCCACCAGCCTGGGCGAATTCTGGGGACGCTGGCACATCAGCCTCTCGTCCTGGTTCAAGGATTACGTCTATATTCCGCTCGGCGGCAATCGCAAGGGCAACTTCAATACCTACCGGAACATCTTCCTGACCATGGTCCTGTCGGGACTCTGGCACGGCGCGGCCTGGACCTTCGTCCTGTGGGGCGCCGTTCATGCGGTCGGTCGATTCGCCACGCGCGGGATGGAGCAGACAGCGTTCTACCGTGACAGGGTGCCAAAATGCTGCAAGCAGGCCTTCGTGTTCGGGATCGTCGCCTTCGCCTGGATCTTCTTCCGCGCCGAGAGCACGTCCGACGCCTGGCTGATCATCACGCGGATCTTCACCTCGCCACTGGCGGAGCCCTACTGCCCTCTGATGGCGCTGGGCCTGATCGCGGCGGTGTGGTGTTATCAATACGCTTTCGAATCGCCTCTGCGCTGGGCGTTGCAGATGAGAGGAGTCCGCATCGCCCTCGTGGTTCTGATGCTAACCTTCCTGGCGATCTTCACCCCGTCGTCGGAGCAGGCGTTTATTTACATGCAGTTCTAGAAACAAGTAACGCGTTTGGGAGACAAAGCGGTGCAGTCATGGGTCGCTCCAGACAAACCTGATCAACATGTAGGATGGGCTTCAGCCCATCTTGCCAATAGCAACGCCATATCCCTGTCGAGCCGGCAATGGCTCATCGTAGGCGCTATCATGGTCGCGCTGTTTCTCTCGGCGCCAGCGCTCTGGAAACAGGTCGAGCGATTCGAACCCGACGCCGACTACCGCATCCCATACAAGTTGGGCAGCGACTACTGGCTGTACGCCCGTCACAACAGGGAGGTGCACCGCCAGAAGAGAATCCCCCTGATCGGTGACTCAGTCATCTGGGGACACTATGTACCGCCCGACCAGACCCTGTCCCACCATCTCAACGAAGCGCTTGGGTCCGAGCGGTTCGCCAATCTGGGTTTGGACGGGACCCACCCGGCGGCGCTGCGCGGCCTCGTTGAATACTATGCCAAGGAAGTATCGGGGCAGCCAATCGTGCTCCATTTCAACCCGCTGTGGATCACCTCGGCCAAGCACGACCTGCAAACGGCCAAGGAGTTCCACTTCAACCACCCGAAACTGGTCCCCCAATTCACCACAGAGATTCCGTGCTACAAGGCGTCCTCGTCGAGCCGACTCTGGACGGTGGTCGAACATCGGATTCCGTTCCTGGTCTGGACGTCGCACCTGAAAACCGCCTACTTCGGCGGCGCGGATCTACAGCGGTGGACGATTCAGAATCCCTATGCCTGTCCGGCCGGTGCCCTGGCGGGTGGGCTGCCCGAGCCGGAGAACGCCGCACCGGATGAGGGGACATCCTGGCTCAGCCGAGGCGCCAAGCAGCGTCGCGTCGCCTGGGTCGATCTGGAAACTTCCCTGCAGTGGCGCTTCTTCCGGGACACCGTCGAGCGACTGAAGGACCGAGACAGCAAGGTCTTCGTCCTTCTCGGCCCGTTCAACGAGCACATGCTCGACGAAGAGTCTGCAAAGGCGTACACTCAGATCAAGGCCCAGATCAGAGCCTGGCTCCAAGAGGCAAAGGTCCCTCACCTGATTCCCTCAGCCCTGCCGTCGGCCCTGTACGCCGACACCAGTCACCCCTTAGCCGAAGGCTACGCGCTGCTCGCCCGACAACTGCTGGACACTCCCTCGTTTCAGTCGTTCGCACGCTGAGATGCCGGCACGATTCTCACCGCTTGCCCCCCTTGCGCCGAGGCGGTCATCTTGAGCGTGGTGTCCCTGTCGACGGCGGAGCGATCGATGCGAACGTGGGTTCGCGTTTCGACAGAGGGATCATCCGAGTAGATGGTAGCGACGTACTTCTTCCCCGCTCCGAGGAAATCCAGAGGCACTTCGAGCGTGCGGGGCTCGCCACTGTTCATGTAGCCGATGAACCAGTCATTGCCGCTGCGCCGAGCGATGACCGCATACTGACCGATGCGGCCGTGGATCACCTTGGTATCGTCCCACACGGTCGGGCAATGGTCGAAGAATTCGATTTCAGGTTCGCTGCCGATACCGGTCTCTGAACCGCCGGCGCCACCGGTCTTCTTCGGCGCCGCCTGGGGACGGTCATACCAGTAGAGGAACTGCCAGGGGCTATAGAGACAGACGGCCTTGGCCAACTGGTAGGCGTGACTGGCGTTGCGCGACACGCGCTCGTTGTAGTAGCAGATCGTGTTGTCGGCCGCCCCGGCCAGCATGCGCGTGAACAGAATCGTCAGCGTCAGGGAATTGACCGGGCTGGTCTCGTCGCCCGCGATCCCCTCCTGGGTCATGAAGTTCGGATACGTGCGCGAATAGCCCGTCGGGCGATACTCGTCGTGAACGTCCACCATCAGTTCGTGCGCCGCCGCCTTGCGAATCGCCTCGTGCATCCAACTCGTCCACTTCTGGGAACCGACGTTGACGAACCCGTACTTGACACCCTTGATCCCCCAGCGTTGATACAAGGGCAGAATCTCATCCAACTGCCGCTCCAGAGCGCGGCGATTGACGTACACGATGATCCCAATCCCCCGCGCCTTGGCGTAGCGAATCACCTCGTGCAAATCGAGCGGTCCCTTCGAACGCTTCGGATCGACGTTGATCCTCGTCGCATCCGACCCATCCGTATATTCATGGCCGTACCAACCCGCATCGTACTCAACGTATTGGAGGTTGTGCTCGGCCGCGAAGTCCACGCAGGCTTTGCCGCCGGTCGTGGTCAGCGTAACTTCGCGGATGACTTTGCCCGGCTTGATCCACGACGTATCGGCGATAGCGCAGGGCTCGTTCAGATTGAGAATCAGGTCGTTGTTCTCCAACAGTCGCCCGGGACTGTCGGCAACCATGATCACGCGCCAGGGCGTCCTCAGCGGCAGTTCCGCCTTGACGGGACTGCTCAAGCCACTGACCAGACTGAACGCGTGCCCCGGCAGAGGCCCTAGCTTCATCCGGGCGTAGTCGACGAGACCAGCCTCGGCCACCGCCAGATAAATATCGTCCGCCGCCTGAATCGTCAGCGGTCTTTCGCAACCCCGCTTGATCTGGCTCAGCGTAACTTTCTCGTAGTTGCCCTGGGCGCCGTAGACCGCCCACGCAACGTGGTTGGCAGAGAAACGAAACTCCGTGGCTTCTTTGGCAATCGTGATATCATCCAGCCCCTTCTGCTTCGGAATCGTATAGCAGAAGGCAACGCCCTCGTCGTAGGCGCGCAGCGTCAGCTTCAGCAACCGATGCGGCGCCTGTGTCCCCTTCAGTTGAATCTCCACCTCGTTGTAGCGATCCCGAACCGTACTCCGCTCGCCGTATACGGGTTTCCACTCCGTATGATGACGGCCCTCGGACAAAACGGTCATCGCCACGCCATCTCCGAAACGACCGTCCTCCAGTTCCAGACCCAATCGCGACTCGGTAACAACGGTCTTGCCCTTGTAGCAAACGCTGTAGACCGGGCTCGCCTCGATCCCTTCGAAGTCCTTGACCTCAAACGACAGGTCCACCTGTCCATTCGGAGAAGTCACTTCAACAGCACCGACCGCCCCTGTCCAGCAGGTAGTGACAATAAGACATACAACCGCCATGATTCTCTGTAGTTGTGCCACTCTCATCCGTTCTGATCTCCAATTCTGCTTTTTGGTTGCCCTCACTTGGTGAACTCGCCCGCCGCATCCATGCCAACCCCCAGATAGAAACTCGTGTGGGGAGGCTGGTTGTAGGCCACGTTCTGCCAGGCGATGCTCAGTCGATACTGGGAGTCATGCATCAGCGTGACAAAGCGGTGCGACGTGGGAATAGTCGTCGTGTACAATCTCAGTTCCTTCCCATCCCGCGAGCGCCACAAAACCTCTTCGCGCCAGTCCCCCAGCAGGTCCGCACTCAACGCGGGCGTCGACTTCGATCCGTTGTTGGCGACACTGCCCTCGGCGGTCAATATGACCACCTCCTCGCCCTGGTTCCAGTCCCACTTGGCGATACGGTTCTTATCGAGCGTCTCGCGGAGCAGATCGCCATCCCACCACACGAGGAAGTTTTGCGATCGGGGTCGGGGCCCGATGTCTTTGCCGCCGATGGTGCGCAGGCCGCCGGAACCGCCCCAGCACTCGGCGCCCGCGTAGCGCGGATCGATATCGGCCGCGACACCACGACCGACATCCGTGCCGGCGTCCTTGCCCCAGAGAACCGCTCCCGTCCGCGCATCGAAGAGAGCCGCACCGAAGCCATTCTCATAGCCTGGCACCGGACGCTCGTTCTCGTGAATCCCCCAGACCTCCAGACCGGGTCGGCTCGGGTCCAGATCGCCCACGTGCAACGCGTCGCCATGTCGCAATCCGGTGGAGTAGAGCCCGGTGCCATCGTGATCGACACACATGGCGCCGTAGATGATTTCGTCCTTGCCGTCAGCATCGACATCGGCCACGGTCAGGCTGTGGTTGCCTTGCCCCGAGAACGCCTCCAGGCCGGGTCGGGCCGAATCAAAAACCCAACGCTGAGTCAGCTTGCCGGCCCGCCAGTCCCAGGCGGCCAGCACGGATCTCCCGTAGTAGCCGCGACACATCACCACGCTGGGCCGCTGTCCGTCGAGATAGGCCACGCACGCCAGGAATCGGTCGACTCGGTTGCCATTACGGTCGTTGCCTCCGTTGCCACCGATGCCACCCCACGCACCGACGTCGCCTCGAGGCGGTACGTAATCCGTCGTAGCCAAAACGGCCCCGGTCCGTCCATCGAAGATCGTGAGAAACTCGGGGCCATCCAGTATCTTGCCATCGGCGTTTATCCAGTCCGCCCGTGCGTCACCGATAACTTTACCCGTTCCATCGACGGTCCCATCGGCCGTCTTGCAGGCCACCTCCGCCCTGCCGTCGCCATCGAAATCGTAGACCATGAACTGCGTATAGTGGGCCCCCTCGCGGATGTTTCGTCCCAGATTGATCCGCCAAAGGAAGGTGCCATCAAATTCATAGGCTTCCAGGATGGGCGGGTCCGTTCTCCCTCGTGACGCGTTGTCCCGGGCGCGCCCGGCCTGGTGCAAGACGATCTCATAGGCGCCATCCCCGTCCAGATCCCCCACCGACGCATCGTTGGGCGTGTATCCTTCAGGCGTCTGAAGACCGATGGAAAGGTAACCGTTCCGCCAGGGACTCACCGCCGCTGACGGTGGACCTTCAGACCCATCGATCACGGAGCGTACGGCATACGATGCATCGGCTTTGCCCGCGTCGTCGATGAAGTTCGTGACATCGGTAATGGGCTCGGCATTGAGTCGGACGCTATCTCGGTACACATTGAAGGCGATTCCGGCAGGGTCGGTCCCCAGCAAACGCCAGCCAACGTAGACGCCACGACCGCCCTGCTCAACCGCGACAAGACCACGACCCAGACGCTCCATTTGCCGTTCGGCACGGACCCCGGTCGTGAGCAACACGGCAGTGATGAGCACGGCGCTCACGCTCGATTTGGATTTTGCCATTAGCCTGTCCTCTAGACTACCCGAGACTGTTCAGTTCAGTGTCGCGCGCGGAGGCGGGTCCGTCCATCCGCGAGGCCCTCGGCGTGGGCAGTGACGCGAATCGCTCCATTTTCGTCCTCGACCGTCCGCAGGATGAGCATGGCCTTGCCATGGAACAGCTTGTGCGTGGTCGATTGGAACGGTTCCAGCGAGAGTGGATTGCCATTGCCGACCCCGGCGATCTCGGCCGGGCCCTGCACATCGAACGTCACCACGTTCCCGGCCAGGGGACAAAGCGTCCCATCCTTATCCAGCGCCTCGACCAGGACATAGGAAAGATCCTCTCCGGTGGCGGCCAAGTCCTTCCGATCGGGCGTCAAACGAAGTTTGGCCGGCGCACCGGCCGTCCGCATGACCGCTTGCCCGATCTTCTTGTCGCCTTTGTAGGCCACCGCGTTCAACTCACCGGGCTCGTAAGCCACCTCATCCCAACGCAGACGATAGTCGTAGGTCACATCATAGTAAGATTCGTCTTGCGGAGTACCGGCTGCCATTCCCGGCCTCTGTCCTTTCGTCCGACGGCCAAGTGACTGGCCGTTCAGGAACAGTTCGGCCGAATCACCGTTGGTGTACACAAAGACCGGCACGCTCTTCCCGACCCGCTCCGGCCAGTTCCAATGCGGCGCGATATGCACCGTCGTCGTCTCAGGACGCCAGTGACTGCGATACAGATAGAAGCGGTCCTTCGGAATGCCACACAGGTCGACAATGCCGAAGTACGAACTCCGGGCCTCCTGGCTAAACGGCGTCGGTTCGCCCAGATAATCGAATCCGGTCCAGACGAACTCGCCCGCGACAAAACGGTCCTGCTCCATCAACCGGAACTCCAGGTCGGGGATGTCCGACCACCGCGCAGAATTCAGATCGTACGAATCGACCTGGAGTTGCTTCGAGAAGTCCGTCTTGCTCTCAGGCAGAGGCAGTTCATAGAACCCACGGGTGCTCAGTGTGGACGCCGATTCGCTGTAGATGATCGGCTTGTCGGGATAGGCCTCCCGGTAGCGGGCGTAGCGCCGCCCATAGTTCCAGCCAGTCAGGTCCAGCGCGTCGAGGATCGGCTGATCGACCGTCCCGGGGATGTGACAGCCCAGCCCCACGGGCCGCGTCGGATCGTATTTGCGTACGAAGTCAGTCATGAACTTGACGCGCTCGGGCGACTTGCCCTCCTTCAAGTGCGGCTGATTGCCGATCTCGTTACCGATCGACCACAGCACGACACTGGGATGATTCCGGTCGCGTCTCACGAGGTTGCGAATCTGCTTCTCGCCGTATTCGGCCAGGGGCTCACGGTTCACGCGATCGGCCGTGCCATGCCATTTGTCGAACGCTTCGTCCCAGACGACGATCCCCATCCGATCGCACAACTCGAGCACATCCGACGCGGGCGGATTGTGACTGGTGCGCAGGGCATTGACACCCATCTCTTTCATGATCTCGAGTTGGCGCTGCATCGCGCGCCGGTAAAACGCCGCGCCGAGCGGCCCGTGGTCGTGGTGCAGATTCACACCGTAGAGCTGAACCCGCCGGCCGTTGAGATGGAATCCATCATTGGCGGTGAACTGAAACGTGCGAATACCGAAGGTCGTATCGTCAACATCAACCACCTTGTCCTTCGCTCGGACAATGGTCTTGATCGTGTACAAGTCCGGGCTCTCCATGTCCCATCGTTGGGGATCCTTGACCATAAACTGTTGATCGACCTCACACGAACCGCCGGCCGGCACAGTGTCAGTCTCTCTACCCATCGCCACAGATTGGCCCTTGGGATCGAGCAGGATCACCTCGACGGTCACCGTGGACTCCGCCTCCAGGTGGTTGTCGATCGTCGAGCGTACGCGAACGGTCGCCTCCGCGTCACCCACCTCAGGCGTCGTCACATAGGTCCCCCAGTACGCCAGATGCACGGGGCTGCAAACCGTCATCGTCACCTTGCGATAGATGCCAGCCCCGGGATACCACCGGGTGCCGTGCCGGCGGGTATCGGCCTGGACAGCAATCACGTTGGCCTGGCCAAACTTCACGTACGGCGTCGCGTCCACGCGAAATGACATATAGCCATAGTCCCACTGGCCGGCCAACTGACCGTTCACATAGACCTTAGGAAACGCCATCACCCCGTCGAAATCGAAGTACACACGCCGACCGGACTCGGCCTTCTCGAGCTGGAATGTCTTGCGATACCAACCCACCCCCTTCCAGGGCAACTTGCCCGCATAGCCGTTCTCGCTGGGATTGAACGGACCGGCAATCGCCCAGTCATGAGGCAGGCGCACCGCCTGCCAGTTTGAGTCGTCGAAATCCATCTGCACGACGCCCTCGTCCTGCTCGCCCTTGGCAAAACGCCAGTCCCGATTGAAGCTTTCCACCGTGCGCTGGGCGTAGAGATTCGCCGCCGACAGCATGACCAGCACACATCCGATTCTCAGAGCGATTTCCATCCTATGATCTCCGACTAAACATGGATATATCCTCTTCTACTTCCGGCGGAAAGGCCACTGATAATCAGGGCATCGGCCGCAGGCCTTCCCATCGCACGTTCCACCGACCGTTGTCCGGGAAACCGGGCGAAGGCCGATCGGGACAACCATCCCAACCGGCGGCCATCATCGCCACCGCCGCCAGCAGCCCGCCGTTGCCCGGCAGATAAACCGGCAAGCGGGCGGACTGATAGTTGTGCCCATTGGCCAGGTATCGATTCTTCTGGGCATCAACGAACAGCGCGTCGATCGCCTTTTCCGGCTGGCCCAGGCGGGCGGCCGTCATCGCCATAACCGGATAGTCCCAGCCCCATGTGCTCGGCCAATCCCATTTGGCCAGCACAAAATCGAGCGTCCGCTTCATAACCTGCGGATCGACCAGAGGCGTCTGCGGCACGACTCCCAAGGCGCACAACATGGACGGATGATCGGCGACAATCGTGTAGGGTTCGGTCTCGATCCCGGTATAGACCCCCTCGCGAACCGTCGGACGCGCGAGATGCTGAATGACACGATCCCATTGAGCCTCGCGTTCCATGCCGAGTCGCGTGCGCCACTTCTGGGCCGTCTCCAAGGCCCAGTGCCAGTATGCCAGTTCGAAAGTCGGGTTGAGCGTGTCTCGGCGGTGGCGTCCGTAGCTTTCCTGCGCCGGAATCAATGCCGGGCCCAGCACATAGCGCCGGCCTGCTTCGTCCCATACGGGATAGGAGGCCATGAACTCGGCGGTCGCGAACACAACGTCACGGTAGCGTTGAAGCGTCTCCCGATCGGCATGAGCGCGATAGCACAGTTCGGCGTAGTAGATCGGGTGCGGCTGCTGCCAGATCAGGAACACCCCCACGCCGCTGGGGCTCTCGCGCCCATCAGGCGACGTCATCTTGGGCCAGCGCGCGCCCCGGAAACCCTGGAGTTCGGCGGTCCGGCGCGCCGGCGCCAAAACCGAATCGTACCAGGTCAGGCTACGCTCCAGCAAAGGTAGTCGGTCCCACAACGCGAAGTGTACGGCGTGCCACCAGTGCATCTCCAAATGGAACTTTCCGAACCAACTGTTGTAGACCAGACCCGTCTCCTGGGGCGGGCGCGATCCGGAACAGTTGATAGCCATTAGGTATTGTGACAGTACGATGCGCCGCTCCAATTCGGCCGCACGCGGATCGGTGCACTGCGAAAAATCCATCACCCCGCCACTTCGCCAAAACTGTCGCCAATGCTCGGCGGCCAGAGCCCGAACGGTGCGAAAATCGGGCGTCGGCTCCAGGAGAAACTCGGTCGGAGAAAAGGCAAACACGACTTCCAGAGATTCGCCGTTGGGCCGGGCAATCTCATACTCATGTTGTGACTTGACACGAATTTGCCCGCCTGACGACCACGCTGCGCGCACGTAGTAGCGGTCCGCATCCAGTACCCGGGTCAGATCGACCTGACGACCTCGGACCCGATGCTCCGTCGTGTGTCGATCCGGATGGCCCCAATCCGCGGCGTCGCGCCAATCGGCCTTGCCATAGGGAAACGACAACGAAACGCTCAATCGCCCCTCACCCAGCAAGGGCGATTCGATGCGCACCGCCAGGAGATCACGTCTCGGATGACAGACGGTCAGGACGCGAACCGAACGACCGTCGAATTCGAATCGGCTGTTCAGCACTCCTTGCCACAGATCGAGCGTCTGCGACGTGTCGTTCAGATCCTCGATATGGGCCGGCGCACCGTCCGATCCGGTCAGGTGCAATCCGATCCGTCCCAAATGCAACCGATGAGGATTGCTGCGTAACCACAGCGCGGCAGGCGAATAGCCACCCGAGGCTCCCGCTCCCGAAGCATAGGGCACGTTGCGCCCATCCACCTCATAATCTTCCAGGGCATCGGCCAGTGTGTAGCCGGCCGGGTTCGGCAGTGTGTGCCAGCCCCAATGAGACTGCGTGCACAGCGGCGTGCCCTGCCGATGATATTCCGGGAAGGTTTGAAGGCCCGTGATGTCGGCGTTGAAGGCGAACTGCCCGTTGCCCACGCTCAGCGGTGTCAACGGATCGGGCGACTCCAGCACGACATTGTGCCGCGACACCACCGCAAAACGGTCGATCCGCTCACCCCGCAGAACACTTCGTCCTGCAGCACTGACGCCCCCCGTCGCCAGAGTCACGAAGGACATAATGACGGCGAATTTTACATGTTTCTGGTGCATTATTCGGTTTTCCCGTCCCTGTTTCATTGAAACGAATGACTCGATGCTCACATCATCAAGAGCCCATTTCACCGAGATCCCCTTCTAACCGAGAAATGGCCTGAAATCAACGATGCTCAGAGAAACGGCGTTCCGGAGAACTGCAAGGTTGACATTTGACCCAACGGGGAGGAATCTGGATGGAACAAATATGGACCGTACGCTCCGATTCTGTACCGAGGAAGGATAGATCATGACGACCGAAGAGAGACCCAACCAGCCCGAGAGAGAATGCCAGGACACACAATGTGGATGCAACAGCCTCAATCGCCGCGAGTTCATCGTTCTGGCGAGCCTCGGAGCGACCGGGGCGGCGCTGGACTCTCTGGCGCGGCCCGTCGTCGCCGGCCCCTTCGAGAACAACGAATACCTAAAGATCATCCCGACGGACAAGCGGCTCGATCCGAAGTGGGTCGCCTCGCTGACCGCCCGGGGCGAACCCACCGCCGTCACAGACCGGCGGGCACTGGCGCATATCGGCATGCCCATCGGAGGGCTCTGCACGGGCACGCTGTATCTGGGCGGCGACGGCAAACTCTGGCTGTGGGACATCTTCAACCACGTCGTCGAAGGCATCGCGCCCAGAGACGTGAAGTATCAGGGCCAGTCGGTGCGCATGCGCGACGGCGCCAACTACATCTCCCCGGCGCCCCCGGAGTCCCCGATCGACCAGGGCTTCGCCCTGAGCATCGATGGAAAGGTGCGGCGACTCGACCATACCGGATTCGAGAAGATCACGTTCAAAGGTCAGTACCCGATGGGCTTGGTGAGCTACCGCGATAAGGAGTGCCCCCTCGCAGTCGATCTGGAGGCCTACTCCCCCTTCATCCCGCTCAACACAGATGACTCGGCCCTGCCGGCAACGGTCATGAGCTACACGATTGCCAATACGTCCGAGCGAACCGTCGAGGCCGAGATCAGCGGATGGCTGGAGAACGCCATCGCCCTGCACCATCGCGACCGCGCTCAGGGAATGCGGCGCAACACCATCGTGCGTGAGAAGAATGCGACCCTGTTATCGTGCTCAGCCCAAGCTGTTCGCGAGGCGGAGACATCCGCGCGACCGGACATTCTCTTCGAGGATTTCGAGAAAGACAGCTACGCAGGGTGGACCGCCACGGGCACGGCGTTCGGCGACGGGCCCATCGAGATAGAGAAGATGCCCGACTACCAAGGCAGCGTCCGGGGCCAGGGCGAGCGGGTCGTCAATACGCACAACATCCGTCAGGGCGAGGACGTCCGCGCCGGTGACGGCCACGTCGGAACCTTGACGAGCAAACCTTTCGCCATTCAGCGCCGACACATCAGCTTCCTGATCGGAGGCGGCGCCCATAAGGCTAAGACCTGTCTGAATCTGCTGGTCGAGGGCAAGGTGGTGCAGTCAGCGACGGGCCAGAACAACAATCGCATGGCGCCCGGCTCGTTCCGTGTGAGTCAGTGGGAGGGCAAGACGGCGCAACTCCAGATCGTCGACCAGGAGACCGGCGGCTGGGGCAACATCGGCGTGGACCATATCGTGTTCTCCGACAAGCCGGCTCAGCCCATCGTGCTCGATAAACTCCACGACTACGGGACCATGACCCTGACGATGTTGGATAAGACCCCCGGTGACATCGCGACCGCCTCGATCGCTGCGCCGGGACAATTCGAGTCCAAGAAGGACGGCGCCGAAACCATGCTCTGCGACAAGCTGACCGGCGCGGTGGGCCGGTCGCTCTCCCTGGCGCCGGGCGAGAAGAGAACCGTCACCTTCGTAGTCGCCTGGCACTTCCCCAACCTCTCCGTAGCGGGGATGGACGACGTGGGGCGAGAGTACGCTTCACGGTTCTCCGATGCGATGGCGGTGGCCCGCTATATCGCCCGCGACTTCAAACGGCTGAGCACCACGACCCGACAATGGCGTGACACATGGTACGACTCATCGCTACCCTACTGGTTCCTCGATCGAACCATGACCAACACAACAACGCTGGCGACGAACACCTGCTACCGTTTCCGCAATGGGCGCTTCTGGGCCTGGGAGGGAATCGGCTGCTGTCACGGCACCTGCACGCACGTCTGGCACTACGCCCAGGCGGTCGGACGACTGTTCCCTAAGATCGAGCGACGCCACCGGGAAGAGGTGGACTTTGGCGTCGCCTATCACGCCGACGGCGGGGTCGGCCACCGCGCCAACCTCACGCAAAGCTCGCATCCCGCCCACGATGGGCAGTGCGGCCGCATCCTCGGCGCCTATCGCGAACATCAGATGACCGGCGACGACGCTTTCCTGAAGCGCCTGTGGCCCAAGCTGAAGAAGGCAATCGAATACCTGATCGAACAGGATGTCAACGGCGACGGCATCATCGAAGGATCGCAGCCCAACACGCTCGACGCCGCCTGGTTTGGCAAGATCTCGTTCCTGGCATCCCTGTACCTGGCCACGCTGCGGGCCGGCGAAGCGATGGCGACCGAGATGGGCGACGAAGCCTTTGCCAAGCAATGTCGCAAGATCGCCGAACGAGGCAGTCAGAGCATCCTGGAACTCTACAACGGCGAGTACTTCTACCAGATCGAAGACCCCGAACACTTCGACGCCATCGGGATCGGCAAAGGCTGCTATATCGACCAGGTGTTCGGCCAGAGTTGGGCGTTCCAGGTGGGACTGGGCCGCCTATTCGACGAGCAGAAGACGCGAAGCGCCCTGGGCGCCCTGTGGAAGTACAACTTCGTGCCGGACGTCGGCCCCTTCCGAAACCAGTTCAAGCAGGGCCGGTGGTACGCCATGGCCGGCGACGCGGGCCTGCTGATGTGCACCTGGCCCAAGGGAGGGCTGCGCGAGGACTTCAAGCAGCACTGGCAATATATGTACTTCAATGAATGCATGAGCGGCTTCGAATGGCAGGTCGCGGCCCATATGATCTGGGAGGGCATGGTCACCGAGGGGATGGCGGTCGCTCGGGCCATTCACGATCGCTACAGCGCGGCTCTGCGCAATCCGTACAACGAAATCGAATGCTCCGATCATTACGCCCGCGCGATGGCCAGTTATGGCGCGTTCACCGCCGCCTGCGGTTTCGAGTGTCACGGCCCGAAGGGATACCTGGCCTTCGCGCCGCGCGTCAATCCGGAAGACTTCAAAGCCGCTTTCACGACCGCCGAAGGTTGGGGCAGCTTCAGTCAGAAGATCACACAACAGAAGCAAGTCGAGCGAGTGGAACTCCAACACGGGACGCTGAAGCTGAAGGAATTGCACTTCGAACTGGCGCCGGAACGATCGCTCAGAACGACACGCGCCGCCGTGAACGGGAAGGCTCTGTCTCTGCGTTATGAAGTGGACGCAACAAAGGTGCGCATCCTATTCGACAAGACCGTTGAGATGACCGAGGGCGACGAACTGCGCGTTGAAATGGTCGCACGCGTCTGAGACCTTCAATTCCTGACGCACAGTTCAAGCTTGTCGCCGCGCCACAGGCCGGCCCAGTAGTACGCCCTGACCACGAGGTGATGTTTCCAGGCAGGGGACGAGGAATTCCGTTCCACCGTGGGCGCCGGGGCTACCGGGGCTGCCGAGGCGGTGGCCTTCAACCGATGTTTTCTCCAGAAATCCCACGCCAGGGGCATCCCATAGGATCGCACTTGATACGAACGCACCCCGACACCCTCGCAGAGGTGTCGCAGATCGCGCGCGGTAAAGAAATTGCAGTGATAGGGGGCACTCTGCGGCCGCATCCGCTCTGCTTGGCGCCGGGCCGCCCAGGAGTTGAAACTGGGAACGCTCATATAAACCACCCCGCCGGGCCGAGCCACCGCCAGCGCTTGTTTGAGCATTTCCGCCGGATTGGGGACGTGCTCCAGTACGCTGGTGCACATGACCACATCGTAGAAATCGGGCGGCGCCTGGGCCATGTCGGCAAACACCTGGTAGTCGTCCGTCTGCGCCCAGGGAGCGGGGTCCACGCCCGCCACGTTCCAACCAGCCCGTTGATAACGCCGCAGCAGCAGTCCGTTGCCACAGCCGATGTCGAGTACGTTCGTACCGGGGAAACGCCCCACGAGCCAATCAAACCACGCCAGATCGAACCCACTCTGGAGGCGACGATAGCGATCCTTGGTCTCTTCACCACACTGGTTGGTCGCCGCGATCTCGCTATCCGGCACGGCCGCGTAGGCAAACCCACACCCGCAGCATTGGGCCAACGGAACCTCCCCGTTCATCCCCGCCGAGTCAGCCTCACCACCACACAAAGGACATCGCTTCACTTCATTCATTCGATACTCTCCCAGATCCGCATTGCACCGCACCGGTCCGCTCTGGCGATTGAGTCAGAGACTCCCGGTCCATCCCGATGGGCGCTAGTGCTCCGTTACCCCTGAAATGATGGCTATATTTGGGTCTTCTTGCCGATAAGACAGGTGTACTGAGGTAAGGAGACCCACTATGAAGAAGTATGTCGTCACATTGACCGAAGCG